>Ga0099364_10005593_pt1 | contig 18587 bp, 16 predicted proteins | sample TergutTh196P3_FD_73070 | JGI IMG/M metagenome (GOLD analysis project Ga0099364, IMG submission 73070) | Microcerotermes parvus P3 segment gut microbial communities from Pointe-Noire, Republic of the Congo - Th196 P3 | ecosystem: Host-associated > Arthropoda: Insects > Digestive system > Gut ...
CCTGGTCCTCTGATCGTAATCGCCGCCGAATCTCCATTCAGGGGCGAAAACTGCGTAACCCCCTTCCTCGAATGTAGGGATATTATTTGACATAAAAACCTGGGCCACATCGGGCAGATCGCCCTTGATGCGCGTTAAAAACCTGCGCATCTCTTCCTCTGATATGGCCGCATAACTGAGATAGGGCTGGCCTGTCTGTTCATAGAGGAGGGAGATTCCAGACGCTGCATGGCGCAAGGCATCCTCGTGAATTTGAAAGGTCAGAGTGAGTCTGCTGCGAATACCGGCGATTTGTTCCTGTATTGCCGATTCTATTTGACGGGTAGTAATATCTGACTTGCTTTTCACAAAAATTACAGACACCGACAGGGTAACTATCAAGATTCCCATTAAAAAAATGCAAAGTAGTTGTGTTCCAATGGAATATTTTCTGCGTTCTTTATTCATGTTTTTCACTTTGTTTTTCAGTTTGGCTTTCCGCTTGTCAGCCTTAAGCGATCATTTTCAGTTCTCCAATAAAAATTAATACCGGCAGATATATATGGTCTGGCACTAATCATAAAAAAATCTTTATCCCATCCGGAAGAAGTGTCTGCATGCGATCTTCCGGAATAAGTTTCTAATGTAGTGTATCTTGCAAAATCAAATACCAATATACTTCCCGTTTTTATAAAAAAACGATCTGTTAAATCAAATTTCAAACCTAAATCACCGCTTATGCCAAAAGAATTTCTATCTCTGCCATATGATGTTGATCCAATTCCAGGATAAACAGCCCAATCAGTCAAATAGTTGATACCTATACCAAAATAAGACTTGAAATCATTAGTAAAATTAATTTTATATGCAAATCCTATTATAAATCCGAGTTGCATATTAATTCCATAATCAGTGAAATCAATGTTTGTAATTCCATTATTATCCCATACCCAACTATTTTTAGGAAAAAGGAATGAACCATGTACAAATATTCCTATGTTATCCCTTAAAAATCTGTATGTAGATAAATTTACACCTCTTGAAACAGTATTTGTATCAAGAGTGTTTCCTTGAATTATATTTGAATCCATAAAAAACGCTTGTTCATAACCCATTGAGAACCATGTCTCATGTAATGTGAATACTAAAGAACACACTACTGTTGCCAACACTAAAAACATAAGTACTTTTTTCATAATTATTCCTTTCTACCGTTTATTTTGACAAAAAAAAATGCCGATTTTTTTAATTATATAACAATTGTCAAAAAATTGTCAAGGATGGTACTTGTTTCACCGACAGAGAAATGGTATAGTATAAACGGGGGAAACAATGACGACATTATCAATTCCGACAATTGCAAACACGGCACACGATTTACTGGCTCTGGGAGCTTTGATTACCCGGCTTGATCCGGGTATTGTTCCTTTTGCGGAGGCAAACGAGTACCTCCTGCATGTTGCAGGCGGGGAATACAATGTTGCCCCCAATCTATCCACTTGTTTCAGATTACGAACTGCAATCGCCACTGCGATGGTTGATTATCCCATTGGCCGCAGGGTTGAATATGCCATACAGAAGGCCGGTGTAACACCCTATTACCAGCGTTTTAAGCACGATGGGGTGCGGGGGCCGAATATGGGTATTGTATGGAGTGATCGCGGGCAGGGGTTACGCGCTCCGGTGGTGTTTTATAATCGTTCCAATGAAGCGGCACAGCAGCTCAAGCCCGGTAGTTTTGACTGGAATACGATTTTTGGCACAGGTGATGCGCCTCGTATACGCTGGTTTCATTCTGGTGGTATTTTCAGCGCTCTTTCGCCGACTACTCCGGAACTGATAATTGAAGCAATGCTGGCCGCTAAAAAGGCAGGTGCGATTGTTTCTTTTGACCTGAACTTCCGTGAAAAAATCTGGACGGCTGCCGTACAGGAGCAGGGGCTGAAGCCTGAACAAGCCAGCGAAATGGCAGCACAAACCATGCGAAAGATAGCGAAAAATGTTGATATACTGGTTGGCAATGAGGAAGATTTACAAAAAGGCCTTGGGCTTAAAGGCCAGGACGTAGAGGCAAAAGGCGAGCTTGATCCAAGCGCGTTTTTTAGCATGATAGAAAACGTAACGAAAGATTTTCCCAACATTAAGGCTGTTGCAACAACCCTGCGCGAGGTCTATTCCACCAATCGTCATTTATGGAGCGCGGTTCTTTGGCTGGATGGAAAACAATACCAGGCCCCAACCACCCAGCTTGATGTGTATGATCGTGTCGGCGGCGGCGATGGTTTTGCATCCGGTCTGTTTTACGGCTTACTAAGCGGAAGAAGTCCCGAAGAATCCCTTAAACTTGGCTGGGCGCACGGAGCGCTTTTGACCACCACTCCGGGTGATACTTCTCTGGTCAGTCTTGATCAGGTGGAAGCATTTGCCAAAGGCGGCTCAGCAAGAATACAGCGTTAGCAAAAAGGAAGACCTTATGCAAAAGTGGAAAGTAGTTGTAACAGCCCGATCATTTGCCCAGTCAGATCCTGCGCCGCAGAAAATGCTGGAAGAAGCAGGCTGTCTTGTTATACGAGCAAAACCAGGGGATGAACTGAAGGAACACTTGCAAAATACCGATGGCATAATTGCCGGCCTTGAAAGCTACCCAAAAGATATTCTTACTTCAGCGCAGGGCCTTAAGATAATTTCCCGTTACGGCGTTGGTTACGATGCTATTGATCTAGATGCTGCAAAGGAAGCGAATATTGCAGTCTCCAACACACCCGGTGCAAACAGCGAGTCGGCAGCCGATCTTGCCATGGCTCTTATGCTCAGCGCTGCCCGGCATATTCCCGCTATGGACAGTGTCATCAAATCAGGCGCCCAGAGCATCAGGCCCCTAGGTTCTGAGATATGGCAAAAAACGCTGGGCGTAATCGGCGCGGGCCGCATAGGCAAAAGTGTTGTCGAACGTTCAAGAGGGTTCAGGATGCAGGCCTTGTGTTTTGATATCCTTAAAGATGAAGCTTTTGCAGAAAAATTTAATGCGCGTTATGTTGATCTTGACACCCTGCTTCGTACATCTGATTTTATCTCAATTCATGTCCCCCTGACGCCGGAAACGCAGAATATGATAGACAGCGCTGCTTTTTCAAAAATGAAAAAAAACGCTGTGCTGGTAAATACTGCCCGCGGCGGTATTATTGACGAAGACGCCCTTGCCGCAGCGCTTTCAAGCGGACAAATTGCCGCATGCGGTCTTGATGTGACCGCAGAAGCGCTTACCGGTGACAGCGAATTGTGCAAATTTCCCAATTGTATACTTACTCCCCATGCCGGCGCTGCGACCCACGAAGCAGTCTTAAACATGGGGTTAATGGCTGCGAAGAATCTTTTGGATTATCTTGAAACAGGAACATGTGCAAATCGTATAGTATAATACAAAGGTGATAGTATGAAGAAATTGGCATTTACCACACTGGGCTGCAGTGACTGGTCATGGGAAAAAATCCTTGACGAAGCAGAAAAAATGGGTTTTTCCGGTATAGAAATCCGGGGACTTGAAGGAAAGATGCTTGCTGAAGAAATAGAGCGGTTTTTCCCGGAAAACAAAGCAGATACTCTTGCGTCCCTCAAGGCTCATAAGCTGGAATTTGTTGGGTTTGGCAGTTCGGTGCAATTTGATGCAGCAGAGAAATTTGACGATGCAATTACCGAAGGGAAACGGGCTATTGATGTATGCCATTTCATGGGTATCCCCGCACTGAGGATTTTTGGCAATAAGATACTTCCGCAGGAAACAGAGTCCAATATGACTGCTCGCCTGGCAAAAGGTGCACAGCTTCTGGCAGAATATGGCCAAGACAAAGGCGTGCTGGTGCTTTTGGAAACACACGGCGACTATTTAACCACAGAACTGCTCACGGGGGTTTTTAATAAAGTCAGCAGTAACAATTTTCGCCTCCTGTGGGATATAGGTAACACTGATTGTATTTACGGAGATAATTTTATGGACTTCTATCGACCCATGAAGGATCTGATTACCCATCTCCATATAAAAGATTATATCCGCGGAACACCAGGTGGTGCGAAACCCTCAAAGCACTGCCGAATTGGCCATGGACAGGTACCCATAAAGGCAATTGTCAAGCAGCTTCTGTCTGACGGCTATAGCGGTTACCTTACGCTGGAATGGGAGAAAAAGTGGGTTCCCGAACTGGCCGAAGCGGAGATCGCCTTTCCGGAATTTGTTCAGTTTATAAATGAGATTTTCGGTTGAAACCTTATCCTAACCCTGTTGTTATAGTATTAAATGCGCATTAAAAATCAGAACGGAGGTTTCACAATGAAACGGACAATTTTATTCTTACTATTGGTTTCCTGCATAGCAGCTTTTGTACCAGCGCACGGAAATAACCCCGGACAGCAGCGCCGTAATAACGACTCCCGGTCATCTGCTGAAAACAGACATGGAAGATCATGGGACCGTCAGGGCTCTTCCCGTAATCAATCACCGGGCCGCCAAAGGCAGTCAGAGTCCCGTGATGCTCGTCCTTCAAGGGAAGCGGAAAGCGTCAGCATCAGCGGCAATTTAACCCTTGTGCAGGGCAGGATTGCACTCAATTCCGGCGGTACCACCTACATCATCGGCGGCCTTCATCGCCATGTTGGTTTTATAGACGGACTCAGGGAAGGTGCAGCGGTAACAATTGAAGGCAATGCATTTGCAGTACCGGATAATGAAAATGCTAAATTTCTTCTGGTTCAAAAGTTAACCATTGGCGGCAATGACTATGATCTTGCCCCCAATTTTACGCGGCCTCGCCAGAATACCCCGCAGAACAGACCGCCCCAAAACCAGAGAAGACGGCGGTAGTTACTCATTAACTGTAGCAGGCCACCTGGCCACTAAAATCCTTATTATTAGGATTTTAGCGGTTGGGCGGTCAGGCTACCAAACGGAATCTATTGCATTCATCATGATACCAAAAACAACAACAGCATAAATAATCGAAAAAACGACTCCGACAATAAAGCCGACAATCGCGCCTTTACCGCATGATTTTGCTTTTTTGGGGCTGGAGTTGTTCCAAACCAGATATAAGATTAATCCTACTATTGGAAAAAGAAAACACAGGAATGCAAAACCAAAACTTGGAGCATCGTTAAGATTAACTTCACCGACAACTTGAGGTGTTGCATTTGTTACGACAGATCTCCCGCATTTAACACATACAACAGCTTCATCAACCAATTCTGCGCCGCAGCCGCTACAATACTTCATAATGCCTCCAACTATATACTATTTCACGCCCGTTGGCAATATATATCTTAACCGCGCAGTTATGGCTTGGTTCACCTGGCGCAGTTACGGTTTAGTGCGCCAACGGTTCTCAGCCCGCTCAAAATGGTCAGCGGACAAAGAAGTCAAGCGGCCGTCGCTGTGGCTGAGCTTGACCTGGCTGGTGATCATGTTTGCTTCGATAACAGTCCATGTTTCATTATTGTGGTTGACTCTGGTGCCTTCCTGGGGAACTTTTCGGACCTGTTCGTTGTAGAAGATATGTTCGTAGGAAAGGCAGCAGAGCAGCCTGCCGCAGGGCCCGGAGATTTTCATTGAGTTAAACGAAAGGTTTTGTTCTTTTGCCATTTTGATAGATACCGGTTTGAGTTTGTCGGAAACAGCATGGCAGCAATAGCCGCGCCCGCAGATGCCCAGACCGCTTACAACCCGTGCCTCGTCGCGGACGCCAATCTGACGGAGTTCTATGCGGGTTTTGAAAACGCTGACCAGGTCTTTTACCAGTTCCCGAAAATCAACCCGGTTTTCGGCGGTGAAGAAAAAAAGTATCTTTGGTTCTTCCAGCACAAAATGAACATGCACCAGTTTCATTTCCAGTTGGTGTTTATTGATTTTTTCCCTGCAGATTTTAAATGCATTGTCTTCAAGGCTGTGGTTGTGCTGCGCTTTATCCAGATCTTCTTTTGTGGCAGAGCGCTCAATCCACACTATGTCTGAAACATTGTGCTTGCACCGTACCGGCCCTATAACCTGCGCAAGATCCTTTCCGTAACGGGTTGGGACTATCACCATGGATCCGGGATCAAGCGAATCATCACGGTAAATGGCGAGAAATGTCTCGTGGGAATAGGAAAGCCGCAGACGGTAAATGGGTGTACCGGGATCAATGGATTCAATCCCCTTGCCGGCAATTACACTTGTCTCCCTTTCTTCCGGTTTGTCTTCAAGAAGGGAAATATCTTCATCATCAAAATCATTGCTCATGGTTATCTCTTATTGCATTAAGTCTACCAGAAGTCCCTTGATTTCCTCAAGGCGTGAGGCTATTTCAAGCTGCTGTATCTGGCTGGTAAGAAGCATGGCGGCCAGATCTTCAAGTTTTTTATCAATGACTTGAATCTTGGTATAAGTGATCTGCCTGTCTGCTTCCGGGGTATTACGCGGGCCAGAATAACCAGGTTTATATTTTTTGGGAATACCGGTTTCATGATCCAAGCTGTAGCAGTTATGTACCACATAATACATAAAATTGCGTACGGCCTGTTTGTAACGGATAATTTCATCGGTTAACGGTCTGCTTCGCAGGGTATCCCCGGCACTGCGGACTTCGTCCATCAGGTAATTAAGGGTTTCTTCCGATGCCGGAAGATTTTTTACCGGGCCAAGTTCGTCAGCGGTTTTGCCGCGGATTTCCTCAAAAATCCGGGAAAAGTCTGTTTTACCGCTGCGTGCTGTTCCCCTGGTTTTTTTATTATCTTTTAACGGGGTATAGGCAGAAGGGTTCATTAACAGAGATTGAACATCGGTATCAACTATTGCCATGGCTATTATTCCCCATGCTTAGGAAGTTGTGTTTTTGGAAAAAACAGGCAGTGCTAATTTGACCCCTTGCGCGTCACGGTATTCGCTGACTGTTTGCTCCCAGCTTTCATTGTCGGGGCACACAAGCACCCTGCCGTGGATAAGGCAGCCGTCTTCCGCCTTGATTCGGCGGGTGATAATATCGCCCAGCACCAGTGCGGTGGAAAGGACCGTCAGCGATTCGCTGGCAATGACATTGCCAAAAACCACTCCGCCAATGGTAATTACCGTACCGTTGATGTCACTTTTTAACCGTGCCCGCTCGCCGATAATTATCCTGCCGGCAGTATTCACATTTCCCATGATGCTGCCATCAATGCGGGTAAACCCCCCTGTATTAATATCCCCTTTCAGGCTGGTATTGGGACCGATAATGGTGTTGATGGAAAAGTCATATTTGCCGGCAGGCATAGACAACCTTAACGGCCAGTCCTGGAAGCGCTGGAACGGGTAAATATATGCGAGTAAGGATCTACCAGGTCTGATCCCAACTGGACTTCATAATGCAGATGCGGTCCGGTTGAAAGACCGGTGCTGCCGACAAAGCCAATCACATCGCCCTGCTGAACCTGCTGCCCCAGCCTGACATTGTTACGAAGCATATGCGCATAACGGGTAAAATAACCATGCTTGTGCCTGATAATTATGTAAATGCCGTAATCGGAAGCATAATCCATGGTAACAACCGTTCCGTTTGCAGTGGCAATGATCGGGTCCCCGTACCGGCCGGTTGAAATATCAATCCCCCTATGGAGATGATATTGCCCGGTGAAGGGGTTAATAGTATTGCCAAAGTACATCGAAATACGTCCGACACCGCCTTGAATGGGCCATGCGCTGGGAATATCGGTCAGTAAGGTGCTTTGGGAACGGATTATACCGCCCATGTCCCTAATTGAATCTTCAAGCGTAGGTAAGTAAGCGGTAAGTTCTCTGAGTTTGTCAACTACCGGCAATTCACCTTCGGGTGTTTCACGGATACTGGAAGATGATCCCAAATCTCCGCTAAACGAACTCCGGATATTGGTATCTGGACCAATGGCACCATGGAAGTTTGACAGAAGGCCTTGTACCGCCTGTATAAGCTGCTGTGCCTCATAATCTACCTGCTCAAGGCTGCCCTGCAGCTGTGCTACACGGCTGTCCGTACCGGTAATAACAGTCTGGGTTGCATTATGTGTTGTGCCATACCAGAAAAAAGCCCCAATAACACCTGCCGTAATTATAAAGAAGCAGATCAGTGACAAGACGGTAATATGAAGGTTGTAGACCTTTTTTTCTGAGTGAGGAACAAAAACCACAGTATACCGATGGGTAAGAAAACGCCCGGCAGCCAGCAGGGCTGTTCTTAATCCATTGCCTACAGCTACAACGGCATTTTTAACTTTGGTTACTATACTATTCTCGAGTCTTTTATACTCGTGAATCTGAGCCATACATAAATTATCGCTGAATTTTAACTAATTGTCAAGCCAAAATATGGAAAAAAGGCAATTTTTTATGAAAAAAGGCTTTATTTGGCTGCGCTCCGTTGCCGCCGGCCTGGTGCTCAGGGTATCAGGGTTTGTTTTTAGCCAAAAGAGGTGACATGAGTCACTCATTTTCCCAGTGTTGAAATAGTCACCAGTTTTCTTCTTCAAAATCTCTGATTATTTCATCCGGCGATTTTCCGCTTTTTAACAACCCAATTACTTCTTTTTTGCCTTCGCGTTTTGCGGTGACCAGCTTGCTCTGCATATCAACCTGGTATTTGTATTCGCTCAAGAGACGGGCGCGTTCATGTTCGTCTTTGCTTATGGTCATTAATACCTGGTTTGCCATGGCTATACCCTCTTCTTGCTGTAATATCTCATTAATTGTACCGCGTTTTTCCTTGTCTGTCAAATATTCAATAAACACCGCCCAACGTTCGGAATTTGTCATTTCGGGTATAGGTTTTTCGACTACATTGTCCAATTTTGCTAGTTCAAGGGTAATAATTTGTGTTTTGCCGTCAAGAGATACTCCGCGAATTGGATCATAGTATGTAAATGAGTGGTAGTAGGTACCATCTGTGAAGAATTTCATGTTTGCCAGAATCGCTATCTGATAAGTTTGTTTGAGGTCTTTATAATTCCTGTCACTGCCTTTGATATCCTGCCCGGTAAAGAGTTTTGCTGTGTAAAATTCCTGACGGACGGGTTCGAACACATCGGGGCTAAGGCATATTTCCACATCAATAAGTTCACCATTCTCAGCTTTGCAATTAATATCGTATCGTATCTGTCTGTCCCGGATGTTTTCAACAGGCGGCTCGTTGGCAAGGATTGAAACGATAGTGACATTCCTGCCAATGAGTGCAGAAACAAGCCTGGAAAGGGCTCCCGAAGATTCTGGCGTATCTTTGGTGAATACTGCTTTAAAAACATTGTCCATGCGGATGTCAAGGGGGTCATCGTCTGGCTGGACATAAGAAAGCGGGTACTGGTTCATGTTTTTCCTCCTCAAGGAATTTGAAGTGAACAGCTAGAAGAAGCTGTACCCTTTATATGGCGGGAAAATGACTTTTGCTTGGGTGTTTTTGGAAAAATGGTATGCTATTTTACCTGTTCGGCAGCCCGCGTGCTCTATTCCAGGGCCCGGGCCATGCGTATAACCGGCCCCTGCGGGTCATTGCGGGAAAACGAGCAGGCTTTGCGAGCAGCATCGGCAGGCAGGGTTGCAAAAGAACAGTAGTCCTTCATTACGATTTCATCCACCAGCCGCCCCGGAACGCCGCCGGCCCGCATCAATAAGTTCGCTATTTCCCTGGCTCCCTGCCCGTGCTGCCGTCCCTGGCCGATATACACCCGGGAAAATTCTTCTGTGCTGCCGGAGTCTCCGCCGGAAAACCTGCCTAAGCGCCCCCGTTTTCCACCAGGGCCATGCTGCCTGCGCCGGTGATCGTCTCCCCGCCCGCTTGTGAACGGACGGCCCCTGCCTGCACTTCTGGCAGAACCTTTACCACCGCCTTTTTGCCCTTTGCCAGGGTCGTTAAAGTCTTCTTCCGGAAATTCAGTAATCGGACCATAACGCGCCGGGTCAAAAAGATTGCCGTAACTCAGCGATACCAGGGCTTCGACGGCCTTTTCCGCTCCGAGTCGTTCAATGAGGTTACGGCAAACTTTATCAAGGAAGGGTGATGCTTCGGTGGGTATGTCTTCCGGCAGGCTTTCCGGCGGCGGTATTTCCGGCGTACTATCGCGAACATCGGGCTGTTCGGGTAATGCGGCAACTGCCGCTGAAGAAATCCGGCGGCGCAGGGATTTCATCACGGCTTTAACCGACGGCACTTTAAGCCATTGAATGCCGCTGCCGAGGTTTTTTTCGATCATTCGCGAAAACTGGTGTACCCGAAACCGTTCGCCGGGAGTGGCAAGGCTGATCGCAATGCCGCGCCGTCCCGCACGGGCCGTCCTGCCGATACGGTGCAGGTATGTCTCACGGTCGCCGGGGAGATCCCAGTTGATCACATGGCTGAGGTTTTCGATATCAAGCCCGCGGGCTGCAACATCGGTGGCAACAAGGATTGCCGGTTCGCTGACCACTGCGGCGGCATTGGCGGCGGTGCGGTGCCGTTGGCGCAGGCGGAAACGCCGCAAAGTGCGTTCGCGAATTTCCTGCGAAAGGTCACCGTGGATTGCCTCGGCAGGGTAACCCGCTTCTACCAGCCGCCGGGCCAGCTCATCGGTCTCCACCTTGGTCGCGCAAAAAATCAGCCCGTAAAATTCAGCGGCACTGTCGATTATCCGCCGGAGGGCTTCAAGTTTGTCCTCCCGTTTTACAATGATGCAAAATTGATCTACCAGAGGCTTTTCATCTTCCGGCGCGGAATCCACGAGGATTTCGGCATCACCGATGTGTTTTCGCACAACCTTCAAAATTGGCTCGGGCATGGTGGCGGAGAATAAGGCTATGTGAAGGGGGCGTTCCCGTTCGTCTGTTTTGACAGAGGCAAGGATTTTTTCAACATCTTCAAAAAAGCCCATGTCCAGCATTTCGTCGGCTTCATCAAGAATGAACCAGTCCACTGCCGTCAGATCCAGGGCTTTCCGTTCCATCAGGTCCATAACACGGCCCGGGGTTCCCACCACAATTTCAGTGCCGCGCCGCAGATCGAGTATCTGGTTCCTGATGGATGCGCCCCCGTACACCGCAGTCACCCGGGGATAGTTGCCGGTAACCAGCGAAGCAATTTCCCTTGACACCTGGAGGGCAAGCTCCCGTGTTGGGGCGAGGATTAGCGCACGGGGGGCATGGCCTGCCTGGGTAAGCCTTTCGATAAGGGGGATGCCAAAAGCGGCGGTTTTTCCCGTTCCCGTCCGCGCCTTGACAATACAATGCCCTTCATCGGCAAGCAGCCGAGGCAGGGCAATGCTTTGTATTGTGCTTGGGACAGTCCACCCTTTACGGTCGATGGCTGCCAACATGGTGTCAGACAGCCCAAAAACGGAAAATGGATGGTTTTCGTCAGTAGTCATTAAATCATTGAGTTGGTCCGGGCAGAATGGCCAGCTCTGTCTCTTTGTCAAAGTACCGGGCTTTTTCCATTCTGGGGATGAAGTGGCAAGTCTCGCCAACTTTGAACTCATGATGAGGCTCGGTACGGGCAACCAGGGACTGGGAGCCAGTGGTCAGCCAGAGATGAGTGTCTGCACCCAAAGGCTCAACTACGGTTACGTTTGTGGCAAAGCTGTTGTTCCCGCTGTTTTCGGCGTATGTCATATCTTCGGGACGTATGCCAAAGAAAATTTCTTTACCGGCATATTCCTTGAGGTACTGAATATGGGAAGCATCGGGCTTAATCTTAAAAGAACCTTCGCTCAGAACAATTGAGCCGCCTTCTTCCAGTACTTTGACAGCGAGGAAGTTCATCGGCGGGGAGCCGATAAAACCGGCGACAAATTTGTTGGTGGGGTGGTTGTACAGGTACAGCGGCGACCCAATTTGTTGAATCCAGCCGTCTTTCATGACAACGATTTTACTGGCCATAGTCATGGCTTCTACCTGATCATGGGTAACATAAATGATCGTTGCATTGAGACGCAGGTGCAGGCCGGAAAGCTCCGCTCGCATCTGAACGCGCAGCTTGGCATCAAGGTTAGACAGGGGCTCGTCAAAAAGGAAGACCTTGGGGTTACGGACAATTGCCCGTCCAACCGCGACACGCTGCCGCTGGCCGCCGGAAAGGGCTTTGGGCTTGCGATCGAGGAATTTCTCGATGTCGAGAATTTTCGCCGCATCCTTGACCCGCCGGTCGATTTCATCTTTCGGCACTTTTTTAATCCGCAGGCCGAATGCCATGTTTTCATAGACGCTCATGTGGGGATACAGGGCGTAATTTTGAAATACCATGGCGATATTCCGGTCTTTGGGGGGAACATCGTTCATCAGCTCGCCGTCGATATACAGCTCGCCTTCAGTAATGTCCTCAAGTCCGGCAACCATGCGGAGAGTAGTGGACTTTCCGCAGCCCGAGGGTCCGACAAGGACGACAAATTCCTTGTCCTCGATGGTGATGTTGACATCTTCTGCAGCACGGATGCCGCCGTCATACACCTTTCCAATACCTTTCAATTCAACTTTTGCCATACGCTGGCCTCCCTATAGGGTTATTTTATGTTTATATAATAACCCATCATGATGGGATATGTCAATAGTAGTAAAAAATAAACAAAAAATTGAAAAATACTCCAAAAGGCTTGTTTTTTTCATATAATCGCTATATACATTCCTGTAGTGGGAGCAAGTGATGTTTTGCCTTGACCCACCGAACAACAACTTTTTTAGGAGGAAATTACATGAAGAAATCATGTAGACTTTTGGTTAGCGCTCTTGCGGTGCTAATGGTATTTACAATGGCCGCCTGTGACGATGGCATTGGCGATGGTTCAGGGTACGAAAGTGAAGTTCTGGGACTTGTTGGGATATGGCTAGATGCGCCTGTTGGCGGCAGTACTGCTTTTACAATAACAGCAACTCAAATTGGCACATTGCCCTATACAGCAACAGGAAGCACGTTTACCGTAGACCGCGGCACCGGGCAAAATCCCCGCTTTCAAACAGTAACTTATAGGGTTGACGGTGATGTTTTGAACATCCTTGCTACTGGTGGTTATGCTACTGTTAGTGTAAGGCCGTACTATCGCCAGAACCCGCCGATTAATAACCCGACAGATTTAGGTACCGTTTATTCGCTGCCGGATAATACAAGTTGGGTAGATCCGGCTTCAGATCCACGGGGTACTCCAAGGACTGGTTCTCTATCTGCAATAACCAACAACAATGAACTCTGGTATACTATCACGATTTCAAAACGGCACCAAAACAATACAGGGGTCGAAGCCCCCGAATTCCGGACATTTTACCTCTGGTGGGCGGATCAGAATAACGGTTTTATCCGCCCGGCTTCTGTTGCGGTAAACGTGGATATTTATCAACCCGATGGCACTCTAATACACGGATCCCAGAGAAACGGCTGGAGCAGCCCAAGAGCGATTACCCCTGACCAGGAAGGCCGGATTAGAATACGGGTCACCCCGCAATCAAGCGGCAGCAGAGGTAACTTCCATATTTACTTTACCTATGAGAATAAAAACCCGTATCTGGGCGCGGCCAGTGACATTGAAGGCTGGTGGTACTCAGGAACAACACCAGCAGCGGGAGCCAAGCCTGCATTGGGATTTAGGTCAGGAGCACTGTTACCCGGCGGTGTCAATGCGGGATATACCTACGCAGCACGCACCGGGGCGCCGTACAGTACCATCGAAGCGAGTAATAACGGGTATAACGGGACCGTAGAATATAGCTTATCTAGCAACGGCAGAACATTAACCCTTTACAACACTCTCGGTAACACACACAACGGTACTACAGTTCCTCTCGGTGTTTTTTCTCCCTTTATTGGAAACCTGAGCAGTGCTCTTAAGCCGCCTTCACCCGGTCCCCTACCGCCAGCACTGACCCTGACTGAAAGGGAGTGGGGCGAAGGTACTATCGACGAAGCACACGGTTTTGGCTGGCATTCCTTCCCGGTAACAGCCGGCGTTTCTCACACAATTCGGATAAACCAGGGATCAGGAAATATAACGTCGATAGTTGCCCGCGCCTTCTTTGAGGACGGCGAGGTTTTACAGTGGACTACAGGCACTACTTCCTTCACTCCTGCAAAAAGTGGAATGGGAAGATTGTTTGTATTTACAGAGGCCGGAACTCCGGCTGGAACGGCTACCGGCACCTACCGGATAGGTTACACTACCGGCACTAATACAATGCTGTAACCGGCGAACATACCATAGGAGAAATGTATGATGCATAATAAAGTAAAGAAGACTATCGCCGTTGTGGTAATAGCAATATCAGCGGCAGCATTTGGTTTTGCTCAGGAATCAAATACCAGCATAGCAACATTTGGCGAAATGGCAACACAAGCCGATATGTTTATGGATGTCCTTGACTGGAATGACATGGATTTTAACGGAATATTTGGTTTTAGCCGGTTTGGAGCTAACATCCCCGCAGGCAGGGTTGATTTGGGCGCAGCGGTAAAGCCCGGCCCCATTTATCTTGGGCTGTATTACAACGGACAAGTGACGGGTATCAACTGGGTCACAGACAAGTTTGTAAATCATCGCCTGCAGTTAACCAACCCTGACCCGTATGCAGATGATATAACAGAAATGGTCAGAGGGTATGAACGCAGAAGGTCTGATCCTGAAGCCGAATATGGCGTGCTGGTTGGAATTGGCGGGCTTGGTTTTAAATTAACTTTTGAGGACACTTTAGCCGTTACAGAGGTGACAGGGTCAACTGCGACGTATCACGAACGCTGGAATGGTACACTAACCCCGTCTCTGACTGTCGGGGGGCAGTTTGGTCCAATCAGCAAAATCGGGTTTTATATGCCTATACATTATGGCATCATAGCAACAGATATGACTGTTGTTCCCGCACCGGGCGCCGCAGCTGCAGACACTGCTACTGTCCGATATAACACCCTCTCCGCTGCTTATACCGCCGGTAGTGCTACCAATAATCCGCTGCTTCTCTTTGCTGATACGGCAGGCTCCTATATTCAGCCGTCTCTCTACCTGAGAATGGGCTTTGGCGATTTGTCTCTGGAAAACGATCTGGCGGTCAGACTCTACAGCGTATCGGCCAATACCCATGGCGGCGGTCACAATTCCCAGAGCGGTGTTGCCAATGTTCACACCACATACTCAAGAAACTTTAATTCAAGCATGTACGAAAGGGAAACTGTCTGGAACAACCGTTTTTATCTGTCCGATACCATTACTCCTTCGTACAACATCAGCGGCAGCAATGAAACCGGCAGTTTCAGCTATTCTGCAACAGCCGCTCTGCCCCTTACCATTGGTTTTACAACCAACAGGTTAAACTACTCATGGGAAACAGGCGAGGACGGCCCGGCCTCAAACTCATTCCAGGTGAATGATTTTTATAAACGAAATGACTTCTTTATGGGTGTTGAACCCAGTATTGCCGCCGGCGTACAATTCAGACCCGCAAGCTTTTTCTCGGCACAGGGCGGGATAAAGATTGATTTATTTACCTGGAATATGAAGAACGAAAGAACATTAGATGTTGATAATCCGTTATACGGTTCGCAGCAGGATATTGACCGGTGGAACAATGCCAGAAATAACGGCACCTATAATCTTACTATCTCCAGAGATGAATCTACAACCACCCATAATTGGACTTTCCCGCTGTTGTCCTTTGCTGCCGGTTTTACCTTTAGTTTTAGGGAAATGGCTGCGCTTGATTTTGTGTTCATTAAAGAAGCCAATCCGGGTATTGCAGAAACAATTTACGAATCGATTGGCACAGGTCTGGGAAGCGGAGAAACCTCCGTTGTTCTTACGTTTAAATTTTAACCACGGTGTGTAGTTATACACAAAGGATATTTTAATGAAGAAACTAATGTACTTTATATGCCTTGCCGTGGTATTCGTTTTGGTAACGCAAAACGCTGCGGCACAGGGCTGGAGCGGAGGTCAAGGTCCGGCATCTGCGGTTGGCAATGTCACTAACGGGCGCTTCTCCAGCGACGTTGACGACTTTTTCAGCGTGAATGATTGGGCCGATATTGATTTCACCAAATGGTTCGGTTATCTCAGGATGGAAGATATCCGGTTTAACAGAACTCCCGACAACTGGGAAGGCGGTCTTGCCCTTGACTTAAACAGGTTTTATCTGGGCCTGTACTATTACGGTCAGTTTAATACCGGCCGGCAAAACAACTGGGAACGGATTGTATATGATGAAAATGGCGGCACCACAACACTGTATCCTGATTTTAGCAATGTTAACCCGGCAGCCGGTATTTTAACCGGCTGGAACAGGGGCCCGGGAACAGGCGACCCCTTTACCCCTGGTGCCGGTGTTGAACGCCGTAACTATTTTGGCATTTTGGTCGGTGTGGGCAACCACGGTTTTAAGTTCACCCTGGAAGACAACCTGAACAGTCTATACCTGCCCAATATCACTGCCACTAACAATACATTTGCCAATATACCTAACAATGTATCAGAAGGTTCTTTCAGATACCGCAATAGCTGGGTTACACCAAGGATTCAATGGGGTGCTGCAAGCGATATGACTTTTGGCAGATTTACTACACGGCCTTCGGCAAGCATTGCCCTTAAGGTGAATTACAATAACAGCTACTCGTTTACCAATCTGAAAGATGCCGGCGGCATTGCTATTGATGATGTAAACCGGCATGACAACAACTCGCTTACTCCAATGCTTGGCGTTGATACCGGCGCAATGGCATTGTGGAGCGGCGACTGGGGAACTTTTAAGGTAGGCGCTTCAGAAAACTTTGCTATCGAAATTAACGACACGGGAAATAATGCCTGGGTTTCCTGGGAAAACAAATTAATGCCCTATGCGGTTTTTAGTTACGATGCAAATGAATTTTTCCGCATGGGTGTAAAGCTCACTGTCCCCGTCTGGTTTGGCTGGGGCGGCGGTGCCGAGAATACGGCAACCGGCAACTTCTTTGGCATTGGAGCAAAAGGAGACGCTGTTACGAATGGAGCGTTAAACGCCACTCCTGTCTATGATTTTCCAACCCTGCATACCGGCTTTCAGTTAAAAGCCTCCACCTTTGATAAATTGACGGACAGGTATGGCATACTCGACAGGCTTGTCATTAACTGGGGCATCCTCGTTAATTTTCCGGGCTATTTGGATGATGGTGATTTTACCAATAACAGAGCTGTAAATAACAGCAATCTTACCATTGTACGGGAAAGGTCCTCCGGATGGGTGCGGAATAACAGCTGGCTGCAGGAAGTCTACGGTGGTTTTTCATTCTACATTACCCCCAATGCCGTCCTTGACTTTGATATCGGCGGTAATAGCGGAGGCGTTAACGGCGGCCGTATAGTGTTCAGCATTAAGCATAACCCGCCCGGCGGCGGTTCCCGCAGCACAAGAGCCGCAGTTGTCACTGTTGTTCCAACAGAAGAAGCAGCAGTACCAGATGCAGCAGCAGACGATGAATATTATGATGATTGACCTCTAAACGTACGGGGTACCAGGAACGCCAAGGAGGCAGAGGGAGGGTGTATACTATATCCGCCTTCGTGCCCCTTGGCTTTTTTATTTTCCCCAGTCCCTGTTCCCTGATCCCTGTAAAAAGTAGTATACTCGGTTAAGATCATAATAATATACAAAAGGCAGGTGTATGATGATTATTTTAACCTTAAATTGCGGTTCTTCTTCGGCAAAATACCAGGTATACGACTGGGAAGCGAAGGATGTTTTGGCAGTCGGCATTGTGGAAAAAGTTACCATGCCTGGTTCTTTTATCAACCACAGGGTAAAAGGCAGGGAAGAACTTACCTTACAGCAGGATTGCCCTACCCATACCGACGCCGTGGGGCTGATTATCAAGATGCTGACAAGCAAGGACCAAGGTGTTATCAGCGATATGTCGATGATAAAGACGGTTGGCCACCGCGTGGTTCACGGCGGAATGAAGTTTATCAAGAGTGTTATTGTTGATGATGCGGTAATGGCTACCCTTGACGAAGTGAAGGAACTGGGGCCGTTGCATAATCCTGCCAACATCATGGGGATAGAGGCGGCAAAAAAGGTGCTTCCCAATGTGCCGCATTGTGCCGTTATGGATACTGCATGGCACCAGACCATGCCGCCGGAGTCGTATCTGTACGCCATTCCCGGCGAATGGTTCGAGAAATACCAGGCGCGGCGTTACGGCTTCCATGGCACCAGCTTTCTGTACACCGCAAAACGGGCCGCCGTACTGCTGGGGAAAGATCCTGCTAAAACAAATGTAATTATCTGTCATTTAGGGAACGGCTCTTCGGTGAATGCCGTTAAAAACGGCTGTTCCTTTGACACCAGCATGGGGCTCACTCCGCTTGAGGGCCTGGTCATGGGTACCCGATCCGGCGATATTGACCCGGCGCTGCCGTTTTACATTATGCGGAAAACCGGCATGAACGCTGCCGAGATTGAAAGCGCGTTGAATAAAAAATCCGGCCTGCTGGGGTTAACGGGAAAATTTACCGACCGCCGTGACATTCAGGCCGCTGCGGTTAACGGGGACACACAAGCCCTGCTGGCCCAGCATATTGAGGCGTACCGTGTCAAAAAATACATCGGCGCATATCAGGCAGCGCTGGGCAGGGTTGACGCACTGGTTCTTACCGCCGGAGTAGGCGAATTTGCG
>Ga0099364_10005594_pt1 | contig 18587 bp, 16 predicted proteins | sample TergutTh196P3_FD_73070 | JGI IMG/M metagenome (GOLD analysis project Ga0099364, IMG submission 73070) | Microcerotermes parvus P3 segment gut microbial communities from Pointe-Noire, Republic of the Congo - Th196 P3 | ecosystem: Host-associated > Arthropoda: Insects > Digestive system > Gut ...
GTAGTCCACATTACTAAAAACTGGGAAGGGGAGAGGTCGGCGGACGGGCGCCCGAAGGTGTCCGACGACATCCTCCGACGCCTGCGCAACATCACGCTCGAAGAGGCGTGGGGCCCCCTGTGGCGCGCAGGGTACAAATATCAGTTCGAGGGCGAATTAAAAACCTCGCATTCCACGGACAAACCCCTTATAGGGCGGGCGGTCACCGGCGTCATGGTGCCGATGCGCCCGGATTTGCATGAAATCCTCATCGACGTCGGCCACAACCAGGAGAACCGCCGGGGCTCGATGAACCAGTGGGTCATCGACGGCCTCGTGGAGGACGACGTCATCGTCATCGATCTGTTCGACAAGCTGTTCCAGGGCACATTTGTCGGAGGCAACCTGTCGACGGCGATCAAGACGCGCACCAAGCGCGGCGGCTCCGTCATCTGGGGCGGCATCCGCGACCTCGAGCAAATCGTCAAAATTCCGGACATCCAGACATACTACCGGGGCATCGACCCGACCGGCATCGGCGACGTCACGCTGGTAGGCCTCAACACCCCGTGCCGCGTCGGCAAGGCCGTCTGCTTGCCGGGCGACATAGTACTGGGAACGCGGTCGGGCGTGCTGTTCATACCGCCGCACCTTGCCGAAACATGCGTCATCGGCGCGGAGAAGTCGCACCTGCGCGACATATTCGGGTTCGAGCGCCTGGATCAGGGGGTCTACACGACGGCACAGATCGACACCGCATGGACCGGCGCGATGATGAAGGACTTCATCGAGTGGTGCGCGAAAGACGCAAAGGCGCAAGACTACCGTCACCTCAATTTCGACAAAGAGTTGGAGGATGCTCTTGAGCGCGACAAAACCAAAGCAAATTCCACACAGGTGATATTGTAAATCACATGGGGTTACGTAAAAACGGACGACCGGGGCGGTCGTCCCTACAAAAAACGTAGGGGCGGATTCCATATCCGCCCGCACCAACCATGCATAAACGAAATTTGGGGCGGATTCCATATCCGCCCGCTCCGAAAACGCAATACACAACGTAGGGGCGGATTCCATATCCGCCCACTCGCCTACCTATTATTTATGAAAGGGGCATGCCGGGCCTTTCGCCCGGCGACGATCATTTAATATGGCCAGAACCAGCAGAGCGGCTAAAAAGCCGGACTATACAGATACACTCGCGAATGTAAATACAAACTCGCGCCCGTCCGAACTGCGCATCACAGATATGCGCGTCGTGGACATCGTGGGCGCGCCCATGCACTGCGGGCTGCTTAAAATATACACCAACCAGGGCCTCATAGGCTACGGCGAGGTGCGGGACGGCGCGTCGCGCAACTTCGCGCTCGCCCTCAAAAGCAGGATACTCGGCGAGAACCCTTGCGAGATTGACAAAATTTTCCGTCGGATAAAACAGTTTGGCGGCCAAGCGCGGCAGGCCGGGGGCGTGTGCGCCGTAGAGCTGGCGCTGTGGGACCTCGCCGGCAAGGCGTACGGCGTGCCGATATACCAGATGCTGGGCGGGAAGTTCCGCGACAAGGTGCGCTGCTACTGCGACACCGATGTACACGGCAGGCACACGGGCAAGGAGATGGGCAAGGCCTTGCAAGAGCGCATGAAAAAAGGCTTCACCATGGTCAAGATGGATCTTGGCATCGGCATCCTGTTCCAGGAGGAAGGCACGCTGAGCGCGCCGCTGGGCTTCATCGAGGACTTCGGTAAGGCCAGGGGGCGCAGGGGCGGCAAGCTGACGCTGGAGGAGCGCTACACCCGCAACCGCGCCTACGACATCAACAATATCGCCCACCCGTTCACGGGCATACAGGTCACGGAAAAGGGGCTCGACATATTGGAGCAGTACGTTTCCGACGTGCGCGACGTCATCGGATATGATATCCCGCTGTCGATTGACCATTTCGGCCACCTGGGGCTGGGGTCGTGCATCCGCCTGGCCCAACGTATAGAGAAATACAACATCGCATGGCTGGAAGACATGGTCCCATGGCAGATGACCGACATGTACGTGCAGTTGCAACAAGCCACGACGATCCCCATCTGCACGGGCGAGGACATTTATTTAAAGGAAAACTTCCTGCCCTTGCTGGAGTCGGGCGGCGTGTCCGTAATCCACCCGGACATCCTCTCGTCGGGCGGCATTTATGAGAACAAGAAAATCGGCGATATGGCGCAGGACTACGGCGTCGCGATGGCGGTACATATGGCCGAGAGCCCGATCGCCTGCCTCGCCGCCGTGCACAGCGTGGCCGCCACGGAGAACTTTATGGTACTGGAGTTCCATTCCAACGACTGCCCGTGGTGGGACGACATCATCATCAGCAAGATCCCCAAGCCGCTGATCAAAAAGGGCTTTATCGACGTACCCGATCTGCCGGGCCTGGGTATAGAGGACCTCAACGACGACGTCATAAAAGAGCATCTACATCCGGATTACCCGGACATGTGGGCGCCGACGGACGCTTGGGACGACGACTTTTCACACGACAGGCTTTGGAGCTGATGGAGTTGGTGAAGTCGGTGGAGTAGAAGGAGCTGATGGAGTCGGTGGAGTTTATAAAGCCGATGGAGTTAATGGAGCATATTAATATATGAAAGCTTTATTTATCGGAGGCACAGGGTTAATATCGAGCGCTGTTTCAGCGCACGCCATTGAGAGGGGATGGGACCTGACGCTCGTCAACAGGGGGCGCAGGCCGGAGTTTACCCCAAAGGGCGCGAAAAACATAGTGCTGGATCTAAACGACTACGATTCACTGAAAAGGGCTGTTGCATCGGGCGGGTCGTACGACGTCGTCGTCCAGTGGACAGCTTTTGGCCCGGATCGCGTCGAACAGGACGTGGATATATTTAACGGGAAAGTCGGACAATATATCCTTATTTCCACGAGCGCCGTCTATGAGCGCCCTATGAAGCGTCACATAGTGACGGAGGATTTGCCCTTAAACAACACATACTGGCAGTACGGGCGCAATAAACGCATGTGCGAGGACGCGTGCATGGCCGCATACCGCGATTTGGGCTTCCCCATAACGATTGTGCGGCCGTCGCTGACATACGGACTGACGCAGATACCGTTCGCCGCAGGCAGTTGGCGCTACCCGTGGTCGCTGTGCAAGAGGATACTCGAAGGCAGGCCTATCGTCAGCCACGGGGACGGGCTGTCACTGTGGCAGATGACGCACAACACAGATTTCGCCAAGGGTTTTGTGGGTCTGATGGGCAGGGCGCAGGCCATCGGCGAGGCATATCACATCGTGTCTGACGAGGTGCTGAACTGGGACCAGATAGCATATGCCATCGGGGACGCGCTGGGTGCGAAGCCGAAAATTGTGCACATGAGCGCGGAGCAGATCGCGCGGTTCATGCCCGACAAATACGGGGATTTGCTCGGCGACAAAAGCACGTCCTGTTTCTACGACTGTACAAAGCTCAAGCGACTGGTGCCGGATTTTGTTTGCACCGTGCCGTTCGCGACGGGCGTGCGCTTGTCCGTGGAATATTTTCTTGCGCATCCGGAGCTGCAGGTCATCGACGAGGAATGGGACGCGGCGGCGGACGCATTGATAGAAGCGGACAAACTGGTGCAGCCGAAGCCGTGATGTTGCATGTATGATCACGTGGGGCGGTTCTAGGCTGCCCCCTCTCCTGAACTCATATTAACCTAAAATTAATACTGGCCATTTTTATTTTTATTTGATTAGCAAACACTCATACGAAAGGCGGGCCAAAATATGCAGCAGACTTTATATATCGGGACTTACACGAACGACGGCGGGAAGGGCGTGTACCGCGCGGCGCTGTCGGACGGCGGGAAACTGAGCCTCATCGACGCGACGGAGTCGACAAGCCCGAGCTATTTAATATTTTCTGATGACAGGAAGATCATCTACGCCGCGAACGAAGGGCGCGAGGTCGAGGGCGTGCCGGGCGGGGCGGTCAGCGCTTTTAACGTCCAGGGCGACGGGTCGCTGAAGAAAGCTGCCGTGAGCTCGACGAAGGGCGGCTCCCCGTGCCATGTGCTTGCACACGGCGGCTACCTGTATGGCGCCAACTACGGCGACGGGACTGTGGCCGTGTTCCCGCTGGGCGGCGATGGGATGCCGGGGGAACTGGAATTTACGCACAGGCACGAGGGCAGCGGCCCGAACGAGCGCCGGCAAGAAGGGCCCCATGCCCACTGCGCGATGACCGTGCCGGGCACGGATGTGTTCTGCGTCGTCGACCTTGGCATCGACCAGGCGAGGTTTTACCGTAAGGACGGAAAGTCGCTCGCGCTTGTGCAGGCGCTCTCGTTTGACGCGGGCGCCGGGCCGCGCCACGTCGTCTTTTCAAAAGACGGGCGCTTTGGCTGGGTGGTCACGGAACTGTCGAATTATATCTATTGCATCGAGTATAAATCCGAGTGGGTAATCAACAGCAAGCTTTCCACGTTGCCGCCCGATTTCAGCGGCAGGAGCGCGTGCGCCGCTATACGCCTCTCGCCCGACGGCAAGCTCATCGCCGCGTCGAACCGCTTCCACGACAGCGTGGCTGTGTTTGGCGTGGATGGCGCCGACGGCTCGCTTTCGCTTAAGGGCATATACCCTTGCGGCGGCGCCACGCCAAGGGACATCGAGTTCAGCCCCGACGGCAAGTGGTTGCTAGCGGCGAACCAGGACTCGGACAGTGTGGACGTGTTGTCGGTCGCCGGAGGCTTCGGCGTGGTGGAAGGCGGTAGGTTGGCCGTATCCAGGCCGACGTCCATTTTGTTTTAATCATACCAACGTTCCATGTAGGGGCAGTCTGCGTCCGCCTGCGAATGTCGCAGTCGCCACTAGTTAATATTCGCATGAAAATGAGGACCACGAGGACCACTATATGCAAATGGACTATATTAATAGGATATTCAATCTCGACGGGAAAAAGGCCATCGTCACCGGCGGCAACTCCGGGATAGGCATGGGCATTGCCACGTCGCTCGCGTCGCTCGGCGCGGACGTGGCGATACTCGGCCGCGACCAAGCCACGTTGGACGAGGTCGAGGCCAAGCTGCGCGGTCTCGGCACGAACAGCAAGGCTTATCGCGTCGACGTCAGCAGCAAGCAGGAAATCGACGTATTTTTCGATCAGTATTATAAAGAGAACGGCATGAAGCTGGACATTCTCGTTTCCAACGCCGGTATTTCGGTGGGGAAGCGGGCGCTGGACACGACGGAGGAAGAGGTCGACAGGCTGTTCAACACGAACTATAAAGGGGCGCTGTTTTGCTGCCAGCGCGCCGCAGAGGCTATGAAGGAGCAGATGAGCGGCAATATCATCATCGTGACGTCGGTCAACGCGCTCTACCCGCTGCCGCCGCAGTCGACTTACACCAGCACGAAGTCCGCGCTGGAAGTGCTGATGCAGTGCCTGGCCGTCGATCTGGCGAAGTATGGCATACGCGTAAACACGCTGGCGCCGGGCGCGGTGAAGACGAACCTCGGCCGCGACATGCCGCCCCGCCCCGCGCCGCCGGACCCGCCGCCGGATGCGGACGGCAACAGGAGGCCTCGCATACCTCTAGGGAGGGTGGGGCTGCCCGAGGACATGGGCGACGCGGTGGCGTGCCTCGTCTCCGACGCGTTCCGCTACATGACCGGCTCCACAGTGCTGGTCGACGGAGGCTTGAAATTGCGCAATGTATAATGACGAATAATACGAATTTTGGAGGGTTATATATGTCATTGCTAGAACGTATTAAAAAGATCGGTTTGATACCTGTGGTGGCTTTTGATAACGCCGACCAGGCGTCGGCCGCCGCGAAGGCCATGTTTGACGCGCAACTGGACATCATTGAAATAACGATGCGCACAGCCGCCGGCATCGATTCCATCAAGCGGGTCAAGGCGGAGCTGCCCGACATGATCGTCGGCGCAGGCACTGTGCTTACGCTGGACAAGGCGAAGGAGTCCGTAGGCGCGGGCGCGCAGTTCGTCGTTATGCCCGGCTACCAGGAAGACATAGTGGACTGGTGCATAGCCAACGACGTCCTTGTTTTCCCGGGCTGCGTGACCCCTGCGGAAATTCAAATGGCGCTGCAAAAAGGGCTCAAAGTGTTGAAGTTCTTCCCGGCGGACGTTTACGGCGGGCTAAAAGCCCTCACCGCGCTCAACGGGCCGTTCGGCCCGAGCGGGGTCTCGTTCATCCCGACCGGTGGCGTGGATTTGAAGAACCTGTCCGAATTTGTACAGGCGTCGTTCATCGCCGCCGTCGGCGGCAGCTTCCTGTGTTCGTCTAAACAGATTAAAGCCGGGGACTGGGCTGGGGTCGCGAAGAGCGTTGCGGAGTCGATCGACATCATGCTCGGGTTTGAACTGGGCCATGTCGGATTCAACACAGACAGCCCGGAAAAGAGCGAAGAAATTACTAAGACGCTCGTCGGCGCGTTCCATTTCCCATACCTCCCGGGCAACAGCGCGAACTTTGCTGGCACGGCGGTGGAAGTGGTCAAGAGTGTCGGGCTCGGCGATCATGGGCATGTCGCGATCAAGACTAACAATTTAGACAGGGCCGTCTACTATCTTGAAAAGCGCGGCTTTTCCGTCGATCCGTCCACTGAAAAATCGAAGGACGGCAAAAAAACGGCTGTATACCTAAAAGATCAAATTGGCGGCTACGCCTTCCACCTGCTACAGAAGTAGGGACGGCCGCCTCGGCCGTCCGCCCCCGGTAAGGCGGACTTTCGCTCTAGCAAGGCGGACTTTCGCCCGCACCGATGTAAAACAAAATGTAATGCAAAGAAAATAAATGACAAATGAACATGATGTAAGTCAACCTGACGTAGCGCAGCATGGTGGCAATAGAGCCGGTGGAGGTGGCGCCGTAGGCGGCGGCGACCGCGACCGCCGAGGTGATCGTTTATATAGCAGCAGGCGGATCGCCGCCTCCATGGCGGCGATGTACGGCCTGAACGGCGGCTCCCAATTCATCGCAGCCGGGGTGCTTGCCATATTCCTTGGCTCGCATGCGTTTGTAAACAACACGCATGTCGGGCTTATTGTGGCGTTCGCCTCGCTGGTTACTGCGGCGGCGCAGCCGCTGTGGGGCGTCGTCGCCGACCATGCCTCAACCAAGAACAAAATACTGATGATAGTCCACATAGGAATCGCTTGCGCGGCGTGGCTGTTCATACTGCCCAGGCACGCCGGTTTTTTGACGCTCATCCCGGCTGTGTTCGTTATTTACAGCCTTGTATATATCCCGATGTCGCTGACGGACACGATCGTCGTTGAAAACCTGCACAGCGTCCGTCTGCGCTACGGGGTTATCCGCGCGTTCGGCTCGGGAGGCGCAGCCATCGCGGCTTTTGCGCTGTTTGTGTTCGACAGTTTTGTGGATATGCGGCCGCAGTACACGTTTATTATATTGTTTTGTACGACGCTGCTGGCTCTGATCCCGCTACGCTTCATACCAAGGACAGTAGGCCACGCACATAAAGAAAAGGAGCGCGTTGCGCACAAAGAAAAAGAGCGCGCCCCCGCCATCCCCGCCGCCTCTGCCACACCAGAAATCGCCCCCGCCGCCAGGCGCACAGGGTTCAATTTCTCCGCAATCATTCAAAACAAGCGGCTGATGCTGCTGCTCGCCTATGGGTTCTTTACGTTTGTATGCATCGGATGCCAAAACACATATTTTTCCGTCTATTTTGCCACCGATCGCGGCTTGAACGCGGGCGTCGGCATGTACGGGCTGCTGTTCACCGTCTGCATCGCTGCGGAAGCCGCCGTCATGAGCCTGGGCTACAAGGTATACACCCGCTTGAACATCTATACCGTGTTCACGATGATACAGTTAGCCGCATGTATCCGTTCGATGATTATGTATCTGGCGCCCAACGCCGCCGCCATGTTCATCATGGCCATCTTCCATGGGCATGTGTTCGGGATGCTGTTTTTGCGCGTGGCGCCGTACATTGGCAGCATCGTCAAGGACGAAATGCGCGCCACCGGCCAGGCGTGCTGGTCGGTTATGTTTATGGGCCTCGGGCCTGTCATAGGTTCCGCCCTGGGCGGGCTGATCACACTGCGGTTCGATCTGCCGCACGTATTTTTGTTTTCGGCTATTGCGCTATTCGTGACGGCTTTCGTCTTTTTCATATTGTTCCGCAGGCAAAAAGCCGTCGACCGCAAAGAAGGATTCATCGCCGTATAAATGTATAAGTTACGGCGCGATGAAGACATCGCGCCGTACGAAAGGCCAATGAATATGTGCCGTAGGACGCGATGTCCTCATCGCGCCGCCGTATGGGCGCGCATCCTCACCGCACCGTGCCGCTTACCAACCGAGGACGGCGCCATGGCGATCGGGTACTCACGTATTACTACCTACCAACCGAGAACGGCGCCATCCGCACGAGGCTCCGTCGCACCGACGTACCCGCCCAGCGGGTGCCGCATGATGATCTGCCCGCGCCCGTAGCCCTGGCTCATGTCGTACTCCACCTGATGCCCCATCTGTCGCAGCCCCTGCACGATATGCTGCGGTACCCCCGGCTCGACAAACACGCGCTTCCCGCTGGACCACTGCCAGCGCGGCGCGTCGAGCGCGGCCTGCGGATTCATCCCGTAGTCGAGCATGTTGATGGCGACCTGGGTATGGCCCTGCGGCTGCATGAACCCGCCCATGACGCCGAACGGCCCGACCGGTTCGCCGCCCTTCGTTAAAAACGCCGGGATGATGGTATGGTATGTGCGTTTGCCCGGCTCAAGCCTGTTGGCGTGCGTCGGGTCCAGCGAAAAGTTCGCGCCCCTGTTTTGCAAGGAAATGCCTAGCCCCGGCACGGCTACGAACGAACCGAAGCTCTCGTAGTTGCTCTGAATGAACGAGACCATCATGCCGTCGCCGTCGGCCGCGCACAGGTAAACGGTGCCTTTGTCGAATATAGGTATGTCGTCGGGATCGATCGCCCGGTCGCATATCATCGCCCGCCTTTTTGCGGCAAGCCCCTCCGAGAGCAGTTCCTCGACGCTCACATCCATGGCCTTGGGGTCGGTGATGTGCCGCATGCCGTCCGTGAACGCGATCTTTATCGCCTCAATCTGGCTGTGCCAGTCCGCCACCCTGTCGCGTGAAACCAACGGGATTTTATCCAATATGTTCAGCGCCATCAGCGCGACGAGGCCCTGCCCGTTCGGGGGCATCTCCCAAACCTCGTGGTCGCGGTATTTTACGCCTATCGGCTCCACCCACTCCGGTTCGTACGACGCCAAATCCTCCTTGCGCAGAAAGCCGCCGATTTCCTTCATATAGGCGTCCATGCGCTCCGCGATTTCGCCATGGTAATATTCTTTCGCATTCGTATTTGCGATCAGCCGCAACGAGCGCGCCTGATCTTTTTGCGTCCACAGCTCGCCCGGTAGCGGCGCGCGCCCCTTTGGCGCGAATGTGCCGAACCAGTCCTTGACCGAACTGTCCTTTTTGCTGTGCGCGAGCGCCCGCGCATACGCCCCTGCCCAGCCCGACGCGACGACGGCGGACACAGAAAACCCCTCTTCCGCGTATGTGAGCGCCGGTTCTGCGACTTCGATCAGCGGCAGGCTGCCAAAGCGCTCCGAGAGCCTTGCCCAGCCCAGCGGCATGCCGGGGACGTTGATGGGCGGGAGGCCGAAAGACGGCATCGCTTCATGGCCCATGGCGCGCACGGCCTCCAGGCTTATAGCGCGCGGCGCGGGGCCGCTCGCGTTGAGCCCGTACAACTTACCGTCTTTGCACACGATGATGAACGCGTCGCCGCCCAGCCCGTTCGAGCAGGGCTCGACGACGCACAGCGCCATGGCAGTGGCGATGGCCGCGTCAACTGCGTTGCCGCCCTTTTTTAATATATCCAGCCCCGCCTGCGCGGCGAGCTGCTGGGAAGTCGCCACCATCCCCCGCGTCGCGTAAACCAGGCTCCGCCTCGATGGATATGGGAAAATCAATTCGTTTGACACAATGAACCCTCCGTCGGCAATGTAATTTTTGCATTAATAAATAAAGGCATAAACATTAGCATAAACACTTATATATATTGATGTATTATATATAATTGCCGACGCCTTGACAAAGCAAAAAAATGATAATAAGCTGGCAGCAAATAACCGTAGCAATAACAGTGAATGTTGTTAAGTGATTGACATCCAATCCATTGCAATAAACTCATAGCAATTGATTTGCAATTAATTCATTGCAAATATATTATCTCCATGTGTGTTTTTTTGCCAAATATGTGTGTAAAATATATGTGTTAACGTTAGTTATATTTCGTTTTTATAATGAAGCGAATCAATGAAGCGTATCAATGAAACAAATGAAGGCAAAATGACATTCATCCTGGAGGTGCAACACATTTATGGCTACCAATAATACAAAAGCAACCAATTCAAGTGGGCAGGGGATGTATGATCTCCTGTTAGTCAACGGGCATATCATCGATCCCGCAAACAATGTGGACATGAAAGGCTGTGTCGCTGTCAAGGACGGGGCCATTGCGGCGGTGGGCGCGGACCTGCCGCGCGGGGGCGCCCGCAAGGTGGTCGACGTCGGCGGCGGCTACATCACGCCCGGCCTCATCGACATCCATTCGCACGTATACCCGCTGCTGCCGCGCCCCGCCGCGAACGTCCTGTTGACAGTGGACGCCGACACGACGATGCTCCGGAGCGGGGTCACCACCACCGTCGATGTCGGGACTGCCGGCTGGCGCGATTTTTTGCACTTTAAGGAGCAGGTCATCGACGTCTCAAAGATACGCATACTGGCGCTTATAAACGTCGCGTCCAAGGGCATGATCGATATGACCACCGAGCAGGACCCGGCGCAGATGCATCCGGAGATCACTGCGGAGGTGGCAAAGCAGTATAAAGACGAAGTCGTTGGGATCAAGTGCGCCCATTATTGGGTCGGGAAGCCGTTTGACGACATACACACCCCGTGGGCGTCCGTGGACAATGGGCTCCGCGCCGCCGAGCTGTGCGATATGCCGTTCATGATCGACTTTCAGCCGAACTACGAGCCGCCGGGCCGCACATACGAAGACCTAATATTGAAAAAACTCCGCCCCGGCGACATCCACACGCATGTCTATGCGAAGCAATTCCCGGTCATCGGCGAGGACGGCAAGGTTTTGCCGCACATGTGGGAGGCCCGCAAGCGCGGCGTGTACTTTGACGTCGGGCATGGCGGCGGCAGCTTCTGGTTCAGGAACGGCGTACCGGCGCTGGAAGACGGCTTTTACCCGGACACGCTCTCGACCGACATGCATGTGAGCAGCATAAGGTTCGCCGGGCTCGACCAGTTGCAGGTCATGTCAAAGTTCATGGCCATGGGCATGCCGCTCGCGGAGACTGTGATGCGCTCGACGAGCGAGGCGGCTAAGCTTATCCGCAGGCCGGAGCTGGGCAATCTGTCCGTCGGCGCGTGCGCGGACATTGCGGTCATCCGTGTCCTGAAGGGCGATTTTGGGTACGTGGACTGCGGGATGGCGAGGCTCAGGGGCGACAGCAAGCTGGACTGCATGATGACTATCCGGGGCGGGCAGATCCTCTTCGATCCCAACGGCCTTTCTCTGCCGGATTGGCAGGACGCGCCCGATTTTTATTGGGACATACCGTTCATCCCTCCGGGGACAAAGCAGCCCGCAACGCCGCACAGGAGGAAATAAGCGGCATTTGGCAGCCCGCCATGCGCATTGGTCCGTAGGGGCGGCCTATAATCGCAGCCGTATAGGAGGAAATAAATGAATATATACGACAAGCTGGGTGTAAAGCAATTTATCAACGCGTCCGCGACGCTTACGATGTACGGCGGGTCCATCATGCCCGACGAGGTGGTGCGGGCGATGAAGGAAGCCGCCGGGAGCTATGTGGACATTCTTGAGCTGCATAAAAAGGCAGGCGACTATATCGCGAAGCTGACGCGCAATGAGGGCGCCTTTATATCCAACGGCGCCGCCGCCGGCCTTGTACTAGCCGCCGCAGCCGCTGTCGCCGGGGACGACCCTGCGCGGCGCGAAATGCTCCCGCTCTCTGACGGGAAGAACGAGATCGTGATCTCCAAGGCGGGGCGCATCCGCTACGACTTCGCGTTGAAAATGGGCGGCGCAAAGTACGCGCTATATGGCGACGACGACAAGTCTACGGAAGCGCAGCTCGAGGCCGCTATCACGCCCAACACCGCCGCGATATTCATGTTCTATTTTGAGCACCGCATGGGCAACCAGCCCTCGTTTGAGGCGCAGGCGCGCATAGCGAAGGAGCGCGGCGTCTATCTGTTTGTCGACGCCGCCGCGCAGCTCCCCGCGAAGGAGAATCTGTGGAAATTTACGCAGGGCGGCGCGGACTTGGCGATTTTTTCCGGCGGCAAGGGCCTGCGCGGCCCGCAGAGCAGCGGGTTGATCGTCGGCAAGAGGGAGCTGATTGATCGCATAGCGACGATTGCCAGCCCGAACGGGGGGATCGGGCGGCCGTTCAAAGTCGGCAAAGAAGAGATTGTCGGGCTTATGACCGCAGTGCGCCTCTATGTGGAAGCGGACGAGGTCGCGACTGTCGCGGACTACGAGCGGCAGGTGGAGTATTTTATCGGCGCGTTCGGCGGCTCCGGTGGCGGCGTTGGCAGCGGCGGCGTTGGCAGCGGCAGCTTTGGCGGCGTGGAAGTCACGCGCTCATTTCCGAGCGAAGCCGGCCAGCCGATGCCGAGGGCCCAGGTACGGCTGCTGCCCGGCGCGTTCAAGGCGGACGCTGCTGGGGTGGCGGCGCAATTGAAAGAGTGTAAGCCGGCGGTGCTGGTGGCGGTGCAGGGCGACTCGTTGATGATAAACCCTCAAACGTTGTTCAAGGGCGAAATTGAGATAGTAGCCGACAAGATTAAAGAAGTTCTGATAGCAAACGCCACTTAAAAATTTACCAACGCGACCTGCCGCGTGGCTCTACATGCAGCCTGTAAGGGCAAACCGTCCCTTACGTGAGCGGAAAGTGTTCGCCGATACAAAAATACCGCGCAGCCCGCGTGATATGCCTAATATTTATAAAAGAGGTGTTTAATAATGTACACTGAAAAATTGCTTGCTGATATGGGGATTGAGCTTGCCCCGGTCTGCCGGAAAGGCAATGCCGTCGTCCCGATCAGGCGTTACAAGGATTTGCTGTTTATCTCCGGGCACGGGCCGACCGACCCGGAGGGCAAGCCGCTGATGCAAGGATGCGTAGGTGAGGACCTGACGCAGGAGCAAGGTTTTGAAGCTGCGAGGCTGTGCGCGATCAGCATGCTGCGCACGCTAAAAGACTACCTTGGCGACCTCGACAGGATAGTCGAGTGGATTAAAGTGCTGGGGCTTGTCAACTCCGGCGGCGATTTTTGGGCGATGCCCGCGACGATCAACGGCTTTTCCAACGTCATCGTGTCGGTTTATGGCGAGCGGGGGCGCCACGCCCGCGCGGCGATGGGTTCCGCGAACCACGAGTCCCAATACCCAGTCGTTGTGGACGCCGTAGTGCGGATCCGCGACTGAGCGGCGTCATGTCGGGGGCGTTAATAGGGGCGCTATATAAATGGTAGATTATTTGAGATACGATAAACTGCTTGCGGGAAAAACCGCATGGATTACGGGCGGGGCGGAGCCCCCCTACGACGCGTATGCCCGCCTGTTTTCGGAGCATGGCGCGGATATCGTGCTGGTAGGCGGTCGCCCGGAGGATGGCGAGAAACTGTGCAATGAGTTGCGGCAGGGCGGCGGCGGCAACGCGGAACACCAAAAATGCGATTTATATGATGCCGATATGATTGAGGCGCTTTGCGGGCACCTGCTGGCCGGCTCCAACGCCCCGGACGTCTTCTTGCATGTAGCGGACATGTACCATGCGGCGTACATTGACGAGCTGGACTACTCTAATATGGAACGTATGCTCGCAATAAGCGTGACAGCGCCGTTCGCGGTCGTAAAATGCATTGCGGCGCCGATGGCAGCGGTAAACGGCGGCGGATCGATCATTATTGTCGGAGGGCATTACGGCGTACAGGGCATGAACCGGGCGTCGGGTTACGGTGCGGCAAAAGGCGGCGAAATTTCGCTGGCCTATTCGCTCGCGATGGAATACGCAGCCGACAATATCCGCGTAAACGCGATTGTGCCGGGCGCGAGCTTCCCCCCAGTCGGCGAGGACTTACTGGCGATGTCGGGCGAGGGCGACACACCGGACTTTTGGGGGACGGTGCAGCCGTTTCGCAGGCGCGGCAGGATGGGCGAACTCGCGAACGCGGCGCTTTTCCTCGCGTCGGGCATGTCATCGTACATCACGGGAGAGGCGCTCCTTGTAAACGGCGCGGAACATTTAATCGCCCACAACCACAACTTCCCGCGCAAAGACCGCCCACTGCCATAGAATTGGAACCAAGTAAAACTTATATTATATGCATATAATATGCACAGAAAATTTACACCGTATAAAATATGATTAATTATTCAAAGTTATTAGACGGAAAATACGCAGTCGTCACTTGTGGCGACAGCCCTGTAGGTTGCGCGATAGTTCAATTGTTCGCCGAACACGGGGCGACCGTCGCGGTTGGCGCGAAAGACGCGCGCATAGCGTCGAAGTTGATCCCGATGATTGGCGGCATGTCGCCGGGCAGTTTCTTCTGGCCGTGCGATTTGGCCGACGCCGCGTCCGTTGAGGCCTTCTGCGCGGAGGTAAGCAAACGCCGCCCGCTGGTGAATGTGCTGGTCAACAACCCGTGGATGGAGAGCGACAAGGCGCTCGAAGATGCGGACGACGACTATGATGCCTTGATATTACAAGTGTATCAACGCAGCATAGTGCAGACGCTGCGCGCTTTTTGGCTCGCCATGCTAGAAGCCGGAGGCTGTTCGGTCGTGAACATCTCATCCAGCACGGTATTCAAGGCTGTTCAAGGCTCGTTCATGCATACGGTGGCCAACGGCGCTGTGGGCGGCATGACGCGCGTCCCTGCGGTCGAGGGAGGACACCACGAGGTACGCGTCAATGAGATATTAGCCGCGTTTGGCGCGAACAGGGCCGCGCCCTCGCAAGCGCCGTTAAACGATGGATTAACGCGCGCATGGGAGAACGCCTTTTCCGCTGCCGACAGCCGCGCTTTCGGCGGCTTTCGCCCTGATGTGGCGGGCATTGCCAGGGCGGCATTGTTTTTGGCCAGCGACATGGCTTCATACATATCGGGCATGTCCCTGTCCGTCAGCGGCGGGGCGCAGAGGACGCGCCTCGCATAACAGATATAATGGCAAGTGTGATGTTAAATAGTATTGATAAATAGAAGTGATAAATAGTATGTGTAAATTTTATTAGTAATCGTAATAATATATGCGCCAACGGAAGGAGACGGTTCTGTGAGCGACTACTCAAAGTTTTTGGAAAACGCGTTCGGCGAGTTCGACATCCCTTACATCGACTATACGAACAAAACACTCGTGGGCATCCGGGAGTACGACGGCCTTGTTTTTGTATCCGGTACAGCCTGCGAGGATTCCATGAAGGGCGGCGCCCCCATATGGACGGGGGAGGTCGGCAACCAACTGACGCTGCAGGAGGGGTATAAGGCGGCCAGGTGGTGCGGATTGATACAGCTCAATATGCTGCACAACGCATATGGGCTGGACAGAGTTGAGCAGATCGTCCGCTCATATGGCCTCATTCAAGTGGCAGACGACTTCTATAACCTGGACGGGGTGTACGACGGCTACTCGGACGTGATGTTCGCGGCGCTCCGCGAGCGCGGCAAGCATGTCAGGACCATCATGGGCACGCGCAACCTGCCCAACCACCACGTCACCATCGAGGTTGAGACAATAGCAAAAATTCGGGCGTAGCCACAAAAGAAGACCCGGAGCGGCGAGGGCGCCGCTCCCTACAAGGGCAGGCATAAAGATTTTCGTAGTGACGCCCGTCCCGGTCGCCTGCGGCATGGACAGGCATTATGGTTTTTGTAGGGACGACCGCCCCGATCGCCTGCGGCATGGACAGGCGTTATGGTTTTTGTAGAGGCGCTCGTCCCGATCGCCTGCGGCATGGACAGGCGTTATGGTTTTCGTAGGGACGACCGCCCCGGTCGTCCGCTCGCACACGCGCAATATATAAAGAGGTCCCTGATGAAATACGCTAAAATGCTGGAGGGGCGGCACGCCCTGATACTAGGTGGTGACACGGAGGTTGGCGGCGCGGTGGCGCGATTGTTTGCGGCGCACGGCGCGTGCGTCGCAGTCACTGTCGCGGGCTGCGGCGGCAGCGGCTACAATGGCGGTGGCGGCAGCAGCGGTAGCGACTGCTCCGGCAACAGCTCCAGCGACTGCTACGGCAACAGTTCCGGCGGCGGCCTCCGCGCCCGCGTTGCTCTTGCCGCTCTAAAATCCGACGTCCCGGACATACTGGCGTTCGGGGCGCCGATGGACTCTTCCGCCATGGAAGGTCTCTGCGCGGCGGTCCTCAAATCGTTCCCGCGCGTCGATATCCTAGTCAGCGCCACGGACTATTATAAAACCGGCCCGACGCGCACGTTTTCGACGCTCGATCTGCGGCACATGCTGGACGTCAATCTGGGGTGCGCCGTAAAATGCTTCCAACTGCTGCTGCCCGGAATGCTGGAAGCCCGGCGCGGCGAACTCGTGATGTTCGCCCCAGACCTCGTGGACTCGGGCCTACCGGGCGCAGCCGCCGCAGCCGCGTGCGCAGGCGCCATCAGCTCGTTCGCGCGCAACGTCACAAACGACTACATACGCTACCGCGTGAGGGCCAACACCGTCCTGTACCCATTCGACGGCGTCTGCGGGCGGGCGCCGTTGAGCGGCGATCCGGCGCCGGAAGACGCGGCCAACGCTGCGCTGTGGTACGCCTGTTACATGTCGCGTTTTGTGACCGGGGAGAAATTGAACGTAAACGGGGGGATGGCATATGCCAATCCAATATGAAAATGACAAGACGCATGGCGATAACATGACATACCACGATAACAAGCCACTCGACGTATATATGCCGTTAAATTACGACAGGCTGCTCGAAGGCAAGACGGCGCTTATCACCTCGGGCGCCCACGGTATGGGGAAGTATATTGCGAAGACGTTCGTCAGGCACGGCGCGACATGCGTCATCAACGGCATGAACCCCGCAGGGGAAGAGACCGCCGAGGAGCTGCGCCTGGATGCGCCCGGTTCGTTCTTCCTGCGCTGCGACATGTCGCTAAAAGACGACGTAAAAAATTTCATCGCAGAGGTAAAGAAACGGGCCGGCCGAATCGACATCATCATAAACAATGTAGGGATCAACCGCAGCGAGTTTTCCGGCGCGGTGACCGACGAAAATTTCGACTACACGCAGCAGGTCAACCTCCATGGCGCCATACGCATCGTGCGCGGGTTTCTGCCGCAGCTCAAACAAACAGGCGGAGCCATGGTGCATATCTCGACGATACACTCCGTGCTGGGGATGCCCCCCAACACCGCGTACGCGTCGTCAAAATCGGCGATCAACGCGTTTTCCGGCGCCATCGCCGCTGAGTACGCGCGCTACGGCATCCGCTCCAACGTGATCAACCCCGGAGGCATATTTACCGGCAACCGCGACACAGTGCTCGCCGAAATTGGGGACGACCGCGAAGCGCTCCTGGAAATGGGGCTGCGCGGCGACTTTGGGCAGCCGGACTACGGCAGCGGCAGCGCCTACGACATCGCGAACACCGCGCTGTTCCTCGTGTCCGAAATGAGCCGCCGCGTCAACGGCGCCGTTGTCAACGTAGACGGCGGAGCCGTGACGATTGCGCACCGGTTCTATAATCGCAAACTGCCCCCCGAAAGCGAGGAAATGTGGTATAAGCATATGCTGACCAGGTTCACCCCGATAGAAGAAGCAGAGCTTATGTATAACAAATAAGTATATGTATAACAATAAGTAAATGAATGATATATAAAGCATATAATCAAACGTAGGGCGGGGGCTTGCCCCCGCCGATTATACAAGAATAATATTGATTTATCATCGAAAGGATGTACTTGCATGAGCGTTGAATTGGAAAGATTGGGAGATATTGATTTGGAATTGCCCCAAATACGGCTGAGCAATAACGGCGTTGTCGGGCATAAGGTCGTCGGCGATCTGCTGTTCATTGGCGGCGTAGGCCCCATCGGCCCGGACGGCGCTGCCGCCTTTGTCGGCAGGGTCGGGGCGGAGTTTACGGTTGAGGAAGGGTACAAGGCTGCCAGGCTCGCCGGCATAAACATCCTCCAGCACATAAAGGACGCCCTTGGCAGCTTCGACAAAGTTGACTTTGTCGTAAAGTCCATGGTGCACGTCAGCGCGGCCAAGGGCTTCGGTGACATATACAAAGTGGCCGACGGTTTTTCCGACGTCCTCGCCGAGGCGCTCGGGGAGCGCGGCACGCACGCGCGAAACGCGGTCGGCGCGTCCACACTGCAGGACAACGTGCCTGTCATATGCGACGCGATTGTCAAAATTCGGGCGTGAGGAACGAAAACCGCACTTACTATTATGAAAGTCGTCGGTTCGGGGAAGCGCGGTTCCCCTCACCTTACGGGCGTGAAACGCCCGCACGGC
>Ga0099364_10005595_pt1 | contig 18586 bp, 22 predicted proteins | sample TergutTh196P3_FD_73070 | JGI IMG/M metagenome (GOLD analysis project Ga0099364, IMG submission 73070) | Microcerotermes parvus P3 segment gut microbial communities from Pointe-Noire, Republic of the Congo - Th196 P3 | ecosystem: Host-associated > Arthropoda: Insects > Digestive system > Gut ...
GCAGTTATTAGAAGAAAGATCATCGCCAGGGTAGTAATATCTCCCCTTACAAGTACATTCTCTGTGTAATAGGCAAGTATGGTCGTAAGCAGGGTAATGCCCGTCATGTGCAAAGCGTATGTTGTAAGGAGTATTACAAAAGCTCTGTTTTTAAATACAACCGCAAAGGTAGGGAAAAACTTTTCTTTTGGGAGTTCTTCCTTTGTATAAACTTTTTTTTCTTTGGTTCCAAAAAAGGTTAACAGGGTTACTATCATCATAACAGAGCCAAGGATAAGCCCCATAATGGAGAAGCCCCTTGGATCAAGGCTGATGTTAGCCGAAGCAGGGGAGGCAAACAATTCTACCAGGGGTTGTACAGCTCCAGCTCCTGCCAGGGTTCCAAAAACCGCACAGCCAAAGCGATAGCCGTTAAGGGAGGACTGCTCGTTGTAGTCGCTTGTAAGTTCAGGTGTAAGGGAAGCATAAGGTACATTAATGAAAGTGGAAGCAGTGTTGATCAGCATAAGGGCGACTATTGCCCAAACTATGTGCAACGATTGCGGGAGGTACTGAGGTGCAGTAAAAAAGAAGAGCATGGAAAGCATCATTGGAACAGCACCGTAAAGAAGGTAGACCCTGCGGCGGCCATGGCGGGTAATTGTCCTGTCAGAAAGATAACCCATCACAGGATCAGTCACCGCATCCCAGATTTTCCCTATCATTACCGCCGCCCCTGCCCAGGCAGCAGCTATACCCACCGTATCTGTCAGAAACTTTAAAGCCCAAAAACCCATAAGGGTAAAAAACATATTACCCCCAAGATCAAAAATTCCAAAGCCCAGCTTCTGCTTAACCGTTAATCTATTTTCTGCCATATCTTCCTCTGGGTAAAATTGTAAGGGCTAATCCAGGCTTTTTCAAGTTGCCTTTTGAGGTGTTCAATGAATGAAGTTTTTAGTAGTATCTCTTGTAAATTTTGGAAATTCGATATAGAATTTCCCTTGTGAAAATAGTATCTATTTTGATATTATCACTTATTTTTATTTTTCCAATATACTCAGAGACAAGCAGAATACAACTAAGTATAGATATTCTAAATGAACAAGGTTTCTTAAAAGAGTTGAATATAGCTGGGTTCTATCCTTTTGTTTCTGTTTTCGAAATAGAATATTATATAACTTATTCTCAAGGCATGAGATTTGAAAGTAGGCACGATTATTGGTGGGTCGAAGATAATATTTTATATGAAGTTTGTTTTATTACAAATGATAACCCTAATAATGTAGTCAGAGCTCGGATTCTCTTAAATGAATGTGAAATTGATTTATGGCAAGAATCTCTTGGTCCAATAATGAGAAGAATAGCATTTGATAATGATTTTGAACATGAAGAGTTTAGAAATAAAACTTATTATTTATCAGTACCATTTTATAGATATAATCATAATAATGAGCCTCCTTCAATTATTATCTATATTGATGGTAATGAACGACTTATGTGGTTTTGAATTGATGAAATATGTTACTTTAGATAACTTATTTGATTTCATAATTATTAAACAAGATGATAGTTATATATTGGGAATTTATGACACACATTTTGTGTAAATGAAAATATATAATTTTAAGGAATATAAAAAGAAATATATTATTTCTTTTTCTGGGAATTTCTGAAAAAGATTTTATTGTTTCCAGTGTAGGGTTAGACCCATGAATAATATTAGAAAAAGCTAACTTCTATGCGAATATAATACTACATAGTCCTTATGTACATACATCCAAGAAATTCTTCTTCATATGTAATAAAATTATATCTAATAAATATCAACAATCCTAAACCATTTCCTTGTGCTAAATTTGCTATCTCAACCAAATCTTCGGGTGGTTCATTTATTTTCATAAAATTTTCTGCAAAAATTATTTCTTCATATTCTAAATTTCCGTTAATAGTCCAGGAGCCATTATAATACTCACCATAATATTTAACAATTTCTATAGTATTTTCCTGTAAATTAATGTCTAAAAAATATGTTCCTTGATATAATATTTCTTTATTTTCAAGATTCTTTATGATAACAAAACGAGGAGGCGGGCTAGTACCATGATCTTGAATTAAGTAATTGTGTTCTTCTAATATAATATGCCATAAAGATGGTCTAAGTAATAAATCTTCTATTACACTTACTTTAGATATAATATATTTAATATTTATACCTTCATATAAAAATAACTGATTATAAATTCTTCCTATATTATCATCATGAATTATAACTAGATTATTATTATTTTCCCAGTATAAATCTATGCCTTCAATAATTCCTCCTGATACAAAAATATTTCCTATATTATTATTGTTAAATCTTTCATTGATATTTAATATACTTATTTGTGTACTATAACCGGTTGTAGCTCCACATGATCTGGTAAAAAGAATAGCCACCTTACCAGAATCTGGCGATATGTGACTTTTTATTACTTCATTTTCGCATAAAAAATTACAAGAAGTAAGAAATAAAAAAATAATTAAATATAAAAATTGTTTATTCATAAAAATCCAATAAAATTTCAAATGATTTTGCAATTTTTATTATCATGTCTTCACTAATTAAATTATCCACCGAAATTAAATATATTGTCGAATTTGTTGTCCCTCTTCTTTTATGTAAATATATTACATATTTCTCTACAACTGTACCATCAATAACAAATTTAACTAACCTATGTTCAGTATCATTAGAGTGAATCCCTCCTCTAATATATCCTAATGGTTCAGCATATTCAAAATACTCATAATAATAACTTCTATCTTCTCCCCAAACCCTATTAACTACTGCTAGGAATATATTATGTTCAATATTACTGATAGGTAAATCAGTCATATATATGATATCATCCATGGAAGTAATAATCCAATCATTGGGAACCTCAATTGTCCCAAAACTGGGAATTATAACAACTTGACTTAATTCTTTCTTGCATGTAGAATAGAAAAGTATAGAAAAAATAATAAATATTATTCCAATTTTTTTTTTCGTATTTTTCAATATTATTCCTTATAATTAGAAAAAAATCTCATATCTGTAAAATAAATCCATTTTCATATGCTTTTCTAATCCAAAATTGACCTCTTATAAGATCATATTCATTATCTTTAGCCAACATTATCTGTCCTAATTTATACATGCTATTTAAGCACCCATTTTGTGCAGCCTATCCTATACCAATATTCAGCTCGTACTAAATTCAATTCTATTTTTTCATAATATTCTCCCAATAACCTAGATGCATTTATACTACCCTGTAAGGCAGCTAATTTATATAAACTAATATGAGTGTCATTAAATTCAAAAACATCCAAGGTAAAGTCAAACTCATCAGGTGGTCTTGCACTAGCAATTGTAAAACCTTCCCTACCAAGCAATCTTACTGAATCTCTATAATCAATTACGGCCATTCTATATAACCAATAGATACTTCTCACATTATAACCATAAAAACTTGAATTATTTCTTAATCTTGCAACCAATGAATAGATAGATTCTAAATGTCCATTTTCCGCACCTATTAAAGACCAAACTATAGCATTATAAGAATCATTTCTTCCTGAGTAATTTGATATTAAACGCCTCGTGTCCTCGTGATCACCATTTAATGCATTCAAAATAATATTTGGAAGCTCGTCATTTTGTATAAATGAAGGTGTAACTGTTGCCTGCATTCTTACTTCATTATTAGGGCTGCTAATTAAATTAGAGTTTACAATAAAAAAAATTAATATAATAGTTAGAATATTTAATTTACTAATCATAAGCACTAATTTAAAAATCAATTTTTTCTCCTCTATATATATATTATATCTTCTCCAAAATTAGATACATAAATTATATAAAATGAAATATCTAAATAAAACCTTCTGATTATTTATTACATTTTCAAATATACTTTAAATACTATATTAATTTTAGTCAAGTAATATAGCTCGTATGCAAGGTGTTTCTCTACCAAAATTTATAAAACAGATTTAAGATCTCCACAGACGCCACATTTTAATAAAATCTTTTCTGTCTATATAAACTGCTCCCAGTGACTTTTTATACTTATTGGTTCTATAGCTGTTGTCTGTTCCAAAGTTGCAGCATATAAAACCATTATCGCGGAGGTATCTTAACATCATCAATAGCTGTACAGAACCGGCAGATGATTCATTGTAAAAACCGGAATAACTTGTATAGATTTTCCCTGTTTTTATTCCTATTTCGCCTGCTTTTAGTTCTCCGTTTCTATACACTTCAAATGACATTGCTGTGGTATTGTCATTTTCTCTGTTTAATTCCAATAATGCCTCTCGAAGCGGAGGCGTAAGCCATGCATCGCCATAACGCTTTTTTAGGTTCATCAGTATGTTTTTAAAATCATGGTTAATTCGCAGCTCATAATTTTTTGTCTTACGCATTACAGATTTAGATTCATGAATATTATCCAGAAATAAAACAGTCTGAGTTTTCCAAAAATGCAACAGCGGGTAATACCTTAATTTTTCTATACCTGCATGAAAATCAATTTCAAGTGTTTCACTGTTTAAATAATCTGAAGTAACATAAAACCCTGAATACATTGCATTTTTGAGAAGTTTAGCAGAAAAAGTTAATCCTATGCCCATCTCCTTAACCAGAAAATCATAAAATTCGTTGTCCTTTTCAATTTCGTCCTGTTCAAGCAGAGCGTCAATGATTGCATCAAGATCATCTTCTTCTGTAACTATATAGTCTCCGCTGGAATTAAAGCTCATGCATTTCCTTAATCATTATTTTCTGTCCAGTAGATTTTTTCCGGTGTAACAGGAAAATCATCCCTTAATTCTTTCATTCTGTTCTTGAATTTTTCAAGAATTTCTGCAGCCTCTTCTCTGGAGTAGTTACAGCCAATAATATAAAATTCCATCCTCTGTCTGCCCTTTATATTGAATTCATCTCTAAGGCGGGTTTTCCACTCGGGGAAATACTTCATTATGGGGGCAAGTTCTTCTTCATCAATTTCACGTATTATTGGCTGTATAACCCTGAAGTACTCATATTCCTCAAGCATGTTAAGCCTAAATATTTTTAAGTGTGTATATTCATCATATATATATATTTCACAGCGGAATTCTTTTCCGGTATCATCTTTATACCTCAGCCCCTTTTGCAGCAATTCTTCCAGTTCCAGTTTTTTGCCGGTACTTTCCATGGTAAACCCAGAATTATTAAATGAGACTTCACAATCATCAAGGGACAAAAAAATATCTTTTTTTTCAATTTCTTTTTCTAAATCTGAATCTATCTTTAATTCAGGGAACCATTCTTTGATTTTTTTCATTGTTATGGGGATTAAACCATCATCATTTTTTTCAATCATTATAGTGATTATATTTTATATTATTTTTTTTCACAATTAGCCTGGAATTGTGCGTAAACGCACATAAATAGGGTATATATCTTCAAAAACTGTGCGTTTAACACTGTTGTTTGCAATAATAATGTGGTTTATAATAGACCAGAATACTCAAAAGGAGAAAAAAATGGAAAAGAAACAGTATGAAAAAATTAAGGGAACAGTATTAAACGGGTATACTCTGGACAGGATTGCAAGCTGGGCAATATGGGATTCAAAGAATTTATATAATACCCAGTTTATTGATGATGAAAAGACAATAGAAAGATTAAACCCCAATATTGTTTTTGTTGCTTTAAATTTTGCCGGAATTGATGACGATCATAAAAATGATCCTTCCTGGAAATCATGGCAGAATTTTCACAGTGATCGCAGAATGGATAAAAGAATATATGATGTATTTTCTAGTACTATATATGAAGGCGCTTATATGACTGACATAATTAAGTATAGTGCAACACCTGATGCAGAAGCTTTAATGGAAAAGATAAAGGCCGGTGAAATTGATATGGAGCTTCAGCTAAAGATGTTTATTGAAGAAATAAAGGCCCTGGGTTCTGATTCCATAGATCTGTATTTAATGGGAAACAATCCGTATGATATATACACAAAATATTTCATGAACAGGTCTGAATTTAGCAGTGTTAAAAGAAAGATTAAATCATATAAAAACATTGGCTCAGCTTCACCTGCAAATACCGGATGGAGTAATAATCTGGAGACAATATTGGATTTAAAAAAAGTATAAACCGGAGTGTTAGGTGAAAAAGTTATTTATTGCTCTGTTTTGCCTAATCCCTGTATTCATATCTGCTGAGGAAATTCACTATACAATTCCTGAAGGATTCCTTGCAGGAACTGCCGATATTCGCAATAAAATTTTCTGGTGGTCTTTTGGCAGCCAGGAAGAGATGCAATTGGTGGAAGCCCAATTTAATAACCTGTATATTCAAGAGGTAATTCAAAGAGGGGATTTTAGTAGAATGCCAGAACATCTACATCCAATAGCCAGAGATATTCTTGATAGGGGAAGACCCACTTTTGGTCCTGTTTCAAACTTTTATATTCTTCTTATAACAGATGATAGATATGGAGTATTGTGGGCTTTTTGGAACGATACAACGCCGGCTATCATTATGGGCGTAGGTCCGGGCGTGAAGGAATTATGGAGATATTTCTTTGAATTAAGACCAGGGAGTTAATTATGAACAAATATATTTTTCCTGATGATTATAATTTAACTAAAGAAGAACTGGAACTTTATTTTGAGTTAACAAGAGCGCGTATAAAATATATTGAAGAAAAAGCTCTGGCAAAAAAAGCACAGATGGAATCCAAAAATACCGGCATAGAAAAAGAAAAATCTACTGCAGTGGATCTTTCCAAATTTGAACCTATAATAAATAAAATGCCGCCCGAAATGCAGGAAGAGATGAGGGAGTTTTTAAGGGACTTTAAGAATGACGAAGTTTGAAAAAAGCTATGCTGTAATCTGTGATTGCAAAGACGGTGTTTATAGGGTATCTGTGGCTGACTTTGATAATTCACAGATGTATTACCGCCTGGAAGAAACTGAGTATGAAGATGAACCTGGTATTTGGGGATATGCAGACAGTGAAGGAAAAGAAATAATCACTCCTCAATTTATATATGCCTATGATTTTTATGATGGACTTGCGTATGCTGCCAGGGGAAAATGGGAACAGAAAAAAGAATGGGACAATAAATACTGGACGGATGAAATATTGTGGGGAAGGATAGATAAAAACGGCAAAGAAGTTATTCCCTGTAAATTTGACAGAATAAAAAGTTTTAACTATATAGACAAGGATTCATGTTACCTTATGGCGCATTACGGAGGCTGGGAAAACGGAAAATGGGGTGTAATTGATTATAAGGGTAATTGGATTACAGAACCTGCTTTTTATCGTTTGGATTATGATATTTACAATGATGACCTTATAGTATTTCAAAAACCTTATAGCTTTGATGAACTTTATGGACTTTACAGCATTAAACAAAACCGTATATTATTTGAATCTGAATATGGTGACATAATATTTAAAAAAGACACAATCATTCTGGAAGAGTATGGAAAACCAAAGAAAATAACTACTGTTAAATATAGAGATATGGAAAATATAAAAGGATAAAATGAGATACTGCTGCAGTGACTTACATGGCTGTTTTGATGAATTCATGGAATTATTAACTAAAATTAATTTTTCTGCAAGCGATACAATGTATATATTAGGTGATAATACAGACCGTGGTCCAAGACCTGTTGAGCTTTTAAAATATATTTATGATCACGACAATATAATATCCCTAATGGGAAATCATGAAGAATTCCTTCTTGATTATATGGATAATAATTTTAAAAGCAGTGACATAGATTTATGGGACAGAAATGGCGGGAGTATAACCAGAACTGCCATTGATAAACTCAATAAAGATGATCCTTTATTATGCAGGAATATTATAGATGATATAAAAAACTGGGATTATTGCCTTGTTTTTGAGCATTATATATTGTCTCATTCCGGATACAATGGCATGAAGCTAAAGAATGGGCCTGCACCTATTGAAGCGCTTGGCAAAATGACACATGAAGAATTTACCTGGAGCAGGGAAGATTTTTTCAAAAACAAGGGCATTGATGATTATATAACAATATTCGGACATACTCCAACAAGGCATATAAGAAGCACACTTAGTCAGAAAAAATCTGATGATATATGGGTATGCAGTAAATACAATGATAAAATTGGCATTGATGGTGCGATAGCATTTAACGGACAGTTAAACTGTATTAACCTGGATGAGATGGAGGTAATAATAATTGAATCAAAATAACAAGCTAAAGTTAAAGCGAGCTGTAATGTATAAAAAAAGAGCAAATGCCTATGAAGAGAATGGGCAATTAGATAAGGCAATTAATTATTACAGCAAAGCAATAGAACTTAACCCAGTGGATAGTAATAGCTATTTTTACAGGGGAGTTGCTTACTATAAAAATGATCAGTATGACAAGGCTATTATTGATTTTACAAAATCAATAGAACTTGAACCAAGAAGTGCTGATGATTATGAAATGAGAGGAGATTCATACAGGCTGGAAGGAAAAAATGAAAAAGCAATAGAAGATCTCAGTAAGGCAATAGAACTTAATCCAAAGGCAGCTTTTGCATATGCAAGCAGAGGTCTTGCTTATATGGAGTGCAGACAAAAAGATCAGGCCTTCCTGGACCTTAACAGGGCAATAGAACTGGAACCGAAAAATCCTTCTGCATATGCAGCAAGAGGGGAAGCTTACCTGATGGTCTCACAAATAGATTTGGCAATTAAGGATTTGGAAATAGCTCTGCGTATTAATCCTGACTATGAATGGGCTAAAGAGCAGTTGGCTAAGGCTAAAGAGTCTGGGTAAAATTCATCTAAATGCTTTACTGGCGAAAATATAGTTTTCATGCTATAAATCCTTATGAATAAAAACATTGACTTAATTAAAGATCTCTCCAATGCTCCCGGAGTGCCGGGTTTTGAAGATGATGTACTGGCTGTGCTTCGCCACCATGGTGAGGGACTGGGTGAGTGGAAAGAAGATGCCATGCGTAACCTATACATTACGCGCCCGGAGGCAGATGATAAAAAACCCCTTTTAATGCTGGATGCTCACAGTGACGAAGTGGGTTTAATGGTAAGGAGCATAAGACCAAATGGAACTTTGGATTTTGTTCCTCTGGGGGGCTGGGTAGCATCTAATCTTGCTGCGCATAAGGTACTAGTAAAAAATAACAAGGGTAAGTGGCTGCCTGGTCTTATTGCCTCTAAGCCGCCTCACTTTCTTTCGGAAGCTGATAAAATCAAGGCACCGGACATTTCCAGTATGGTTATAGACATGGGTGCTTCTAGTGACAGGGAGATAAGGGAAGATTACAACATAAGTATAGCCGCCCCTGTAGTTCCCGATGTCTCTTTTGATTACAGGGAAGAAAATGACATTATGACAGGTAAGGCCTTTGACTGCCGCCTCGGTTGTGCTGCCATTATAGAAACATTAAAAGAACTTTCTAAAGATAAGTTAAATGTAAATCTTGTTGGAGCTTTTGCAGCCCAGGAGGAAGTAGGGCTTAGAGGCGCTACCGTAAGTGCTCAGACAGTAAAGCCGGATATAGTTATTTGCTTTGAGGGCAGCCCTGCTGACGACACAGTTGTAGACAGTTATTCCATACAAACCGCACTTAAAAAAGGGCCCATGCTGCGCCACTTTGATGCCCGCATGATAACAAATCCGCGCTTCCAACGCTTTGCTCTGGATATTGCGCGTAACAAGGACATTCCGCATCAGGAGGGAGTACGCACAGGGGGTGCAACTAACGCTGGGGCTATACATATAGCAGGCAAGGCTATACCTGTAATTGTTATTGGTATACCATCACGTTATATACATACGCATTACAGCATGGCGTCTTTTATTGACTTTGAAAACTCTGTAAAGCTTGCCTGTGAAATTATACGCAGTTTGGATGTAAAAATTATAATGGGTTTTTAATTAGAGTCCAAAGAGTTCATAGAGTCTGTCAAGATCCTCCATGGAGTAGTAGTCTATAACTATACTGCCCTTTGTTAAATTTCCGTTAATTACTACTTTGGTACCAAGGCGGGTAATAAACTTTTCTTCTATTGCCTTTAACTCTGCTTCTTTTTCTTTTATTGGTGGTTTGTTTTCTGTCTTGTTTTGTTTTCCCATTTCGGCAGCTTTTTTTTCTGCTTCCCTTACAGAAAGACCTTTTTTTATTATTTCCTTAAATAAAACTTCCTGAGATGCTTTATCAGTAACAGAAAGTATTGCCCTTGCATGTCCCGGGCTTATATCGTTTTTTTGAAGGCTGTCTTGCATGTTCTTTGGTAGTCTAAGGAGTCTTAGGGAGTTTGCTACTGTGGCGCGATTTTTTCCTACCCTTACCGAAACTTCGTCCTGAGACAAGTTGTTTATATCCATTAGCTGTTTATATGCTGCAGCCTCTTCTATAGGATTAAGGTTAGACCTTTGTATATTTTCGATTAACGATACTTCTATCTTCTTTTCGCCGGAATACTTTCTTACAATTACAGGCACTGTACTTAAACCTGCCATTTTTGCGGCACGGGTTCTGCGTTCTCCAGCTATTATTAAATATGTGCCATCCCCTGCCTCTTCTGCTATTATGGGTTGTATTATACCCTGCTGTTTTATGGATTCGGCAAGTTCTTCCAGTTCTGCAAGGTCAAATACTTTCCTTGGCTGGTTATGGTTAGCAATTAATTTTTCAGGAGATAATAAAATTTCACCACCAAAAGGAACTGCTATACTCTTTTCTTTCTCTTTTTTTCCAGCTTCAGGCTTTTGCCCTGTTTCCTCTCCGGAAGGGAGCAGGGCGGATAAGCCCCTTCCAAGTCCGCGTTTAGCCACGTTTTAGTACCTCCAGGGCAAGGCTTTTATATGCTTTAGCACCGCTGCTTGCAGGGTCATATTTTGATATAGGGAGCCCATGGGAGGGAGCTTCGGAAAGTCTGATATTCCTGGGAATAATAGCAGTAAAAACCTTGCTGGAAAAGTATGAACTTACCTCTTTTACCACCTGCTGGGCCAGTCTTGTACGTACATCGTACATGGTAAAAAATATCCCTCCAATATTTAATTTGGGGTTTAAGGTTTTTTGAACTCTATTAACAGTCTCCAATAGATGGGTAAGCCCTTCCATAGCAAAGTACTCGCATTGCATGGGAATTAAAATAGAATCTGCAGCAATAATACCGTTTAATGTAAGAACACCTAGAGAAGGCGGGCAGTCTATAAGTATAAAATCAAATTGTTTTTTGGCAGGTTCAAGGGCATTTTTTAAGAAGTAATCTCTTTCGTCCTGTTCTATTAGCTCTACTGCAGCTCCTGCGAGGTCTTTGTCGGATGGTATAACGGAGAGCCCTTTTACCGCGGTTGCCTTTATAACATCGTCTAGCGGGGCAAGACCGGAGATAAGCTCGTATACGCCGGGTTTTGCCTTATTGGCTCTTATACCCACTCCGCTTGAAAGGTTTGCCTGGGAGTCAAAATCTACAAGGAGCACGGACTTTCCTGCTTCTGCAAGGAAAGCCCCTATGTTTATGGCGGAGGTAGTCTTTCCAACACCTCCTTTCTGATTCACAAAAACGTAGCTCTTCCCCATAAGTGATTATACATATCATTAATTACCTTGAATAGCTATTGTTAACAGATTACTATTAAGCTAAGATTAAATTATGGATCCAAAAATGCAAAAAGAACTCCGTTTCCTTGCCCTTGATCTAGATGATACCATTCTTCGTTCCGATCTTAGCTTATCCAACAGAACCAGAAAAACGCTGAAACGTCTTGATGCAGAAGGTAAAATTACCATATTGGCATCAGGGCGTATTCCTGAATCCATGGAACGCTATGTCCGGCTTCTTGGCATGGACAGTAGACTGGGATACTTAATTTCAAATAACGGCTCTTTAATTAGGGAAAGCCACACAAATAAGGTTTTGTTCGAAGCTCTATTGGACAGACAGACTATCCTGACTATATGCGACCTTGCCGATTCTGAAAATTTTCCCCTTCAGATGTATGCAGATAGAATTACCTATATTTCAAAACAAAATGAGTATTCTTCCAGAGATGCTGAGTATACAGGTTTAAGACAGGTACTTGTGGAAAATTTTAGGGCCATGGCAGGGAATGGATCTTATGAAATTACCATACCCGGAGACAGTAAGCAATTAAGCAGTATAGAAAGTCTTATTAAAAATGAACTCAGGGAAAAAGTAGAAACCTACATAAGCCGAAGAAATTTTTTACAGATAACACCTGCAAATGTTAACAAGGGAACATCCCTTGCCGCTTTAGCCAGTATTGTTGGCTTTACTGCTTCTGAAGTTATTGCACTTGGAGACTCGATGAATGACGAAGACATGATACGCTGGTCAGGGGTAGGGGTTGCCATGGCAAGCGGCAGTGAAGGTTTAAAAAAAGCTGCCAATTTTGTAACTAAGTTTGGCAATGACGAAGACGGTGCAGCAGAGTTTCTTGAAAGCTATTTTTTTCAATAGATTAATCATAAAAAAGGAGCCAGTATAAACTGACTCCTTAAAATGTCCGCTTTTTGCGTTATGCGTTAAGCAGCTTCTCTATTTTATCAAGTTCATCGTAAAGAACCTTGGGAAGCTTGTCGCCATACTGCGGATAGTAATCTTTGCGTATAGATGCAATTTCCTGTTTCCAGCCTTCAATGTCTACTGCTGTAAGTTCTGCCATTACATCGGCACTTACACCTGAGGGTGCTTCAAGAGAGCCGGGCTTGGGTAGATTACCTATTGCAGTTTCCACGTAGTTGTCGCTGTTATTGCAGCGGTCAAAGATCCATGCCAATACTCTTGAGTTTTCTCCGAATCCCGGCCATATAAATTTGCCTTCTGCATTCTTTCGGAACCAGTTTACAAAGAAGATCTTTGGAAGTTTATCTCCATTACCTTTTTCTTCTGCCTGTTTGCCAAGTTTTAGCCAATGTGCAAAGTAGTCGCCCATGTTGTAACCGCAGAAGGGAAGCATTGCAAAGGGGTCGCGGCGCACTGTTCCGGCTGCTGCAAGGTCTAGGGCAGCTGCAGTGGTTTCTGAACCTGTGATGGAGCCCATGAATACGCCATGTACCCAGCTCTTACTCTGGTTTACAAGAGGTACTGTTGTTGCACGGCGGCCGCCAAAGAGGAATGCACTAATGGGTACACCTTTGGGATCTTCCCATTCAGGTGCAATTACAGGGCACTGGGATGCGGGAACTGTAAAGCGTGCATTTGCATGTGCAATTGGCTCATCAGATTTCTTATCGTTCTGGGGAGAAGGTCTTGTGTTGCCTTTCCAGTCTATGATTTCTTTACCTGGTGCAGCATAACCAATTTCCTCCCACCAAATATCCTTGTCTTCTGTAAGACCGCAGTTGGTAAAGATTGTGTTTTTGCTGATAGACTTCATGGCATTGTAGTTGGAGAAATCACTGGTACCCGGTGCTACGCCAAAGAAGCCTGACTCGGGGTTAATCGCATAAAGACGACCATCTTCTTTGAATTTCATCCAGCAGATATCGTCCCCTATTGTTTCAACTTTCCATCCGGGTAATGTAGGAACAAGCATGGCAAGGTTAGTCTTGCCGCAGAAAGAAGGCAAAGCACCTGCAATGTATTTTGCCTCTCCCTTGGGATTGGTAATTTTTAGAATGAGCATGTGCTCGGCAAGCCAGCCTTCGTCTCTTGCAAGTACGGAAGCTATTCTAAGAGCAAGACATTTTTTCCCAAGCAGGGCGTTTCCGCCGTAGCCTGATCCGTAAGACCAAATCTCATAGGTTTCGGGGAAGTGGCTTATGTATTTTTTTGTTACATCGGGTACGCAGGGCCATTTGCCATTATCACTCTCACCTGGTTCAAGCGGTTTTGCAATAGAGTGTACACAGGGAACAAAGAAACCGTCTGTTCCAAGTACGTCCAATACCTTGGTACCAACCCTGGTCATTATGTGCATATTAATTACAACATATGGTGATTCTGTTATTTCCACACCAATTTTGGCAATATCAGAACCGACAGGACCCATGGAAAAGGGTATGACATACATGGTTCTGCCCTTCATGCAGCCCCTGTAAAGGTCAGTCATGGTTTTCTTTAGTTCTACAGGATCTGTCCAGTTATTGTTAGGTCCTGCATCATCTTTATTTTTACTTGCTATAAATGTACGACTCTCTGCTCTTGCTACGTCTGAAGGGTCAGAGCGGAACAGGTAGCTGCCGGGTTTTTTGTCAGGATTCAGGGCTGTAGCCAGTCCTGCATCAACCATTATTTGGAGCATCCTGTCATATTCTTCTTTGCCGCCTACGCATACTTCGACCGCATCCGGCGTCATAATATCTGCCCATTCCTGTATCCAACTCTTTAATTTCGAATGTTTTAAATCCTCGACTCTCATACAAACTCCTTCTTAATTTCTTGCTTTATTCTATAGAAAAGAATAAACAAAGGCAAGGCGTTATTAATTTAAGTATTTTGTCAAGGCTTGGTATAGCGATCAAAGCGAGGAATTCGTGTATTGCTGTTATTATCTGTTCTATGATTTATAAGGGCACTTTGTACATTTGTTATTCTTAAAGCCGGGGTGGGGTGGGTGGTAAAATACCCCCCTCTTTGTCTGGATTGAATACTCTGTAATACCAGCAGTAATTCCAGCATAGCACCCGTATTATAGCCGGAGGCTGCCAGTAAATTTATAGCTTCCAGATCTGCTTCGAATTCCTGAGGCTGGGAATAACCGCTAATAATGAGTGCATTCATTGATGCATTTACAGAATTCCTTATAAGAGTGAGCTGCTGTGCTCTTAAGGAATTCCCGCTTAATGCCGCAGCCCTGCTTGCCATATTTTCCATTTCGAAACTAATGCCCATATTTTCTATTATGGCCAATCCATGTCTAAGCATGATGTGCGCCATTTCATGGGCAATGACTGCTGCCAGCATGTCTTCAGAGTTACAGGCTTCTATAAGTCCCCTTGTAAGAAATATATGTCCGCCGGGACTTGCGAATGCGTTAATTTCCTGGCTGTCCAGTATTATTACATGGTAGCCGTCAAAAAATATGGGCTGTGAAGAATTTATTGCTATGCTTAAGGCGATCTTGTTTAAGTAACGGGTAAGCTCCGGGTTACCTGTATATGGTCTGTAGATTGATAAAATATTTGCAGCTACAGTACGTCCAAGGTAATATGCTTCTTCCGGAGTAAAAGAATTGTCGTTAAATGCCCTGTCTAAACTGGACAGTGCTTCTTCGAAAAAGCTACCTCCTCCCTGTCCTGGTATAGGAGCAAAATTCCAGTTTTGTGCTGTTAAGTATGATAAAGGATATGTAAAAAGTATTAGGGCAAGGAAAAATATCTTTATTTTATTCATATCAATACCCTATTCTCCCTGCCTTAGACGGCCTTCATTAATAAATTCCAAAAGTTCCTCCTGGCTTATTATTATGCTTTCCATATAATCTACCAAGGAGTAGTCCAGTCCTTCCCTTTGAAATTCCAGCTCCATATCTGGACTTAAACCTTTGCCTGCCAATGCTACTTCGGAAACACTGGCTCCTGTATTTGCAGGAACTATGCGTCTTGTACTAAGTATGGATGAGCTAACCCATCCTGTTATATTTCCTGCTCTTATTTGTGACCATCTTCCTGTATCACGCAGGAGGCTGACTTCGTCTCCAAGTGAAAGCTGCGCTAATGTTCTTGAAAAGAAAAATGTGTTTTCCTTTATTTCCGCATTTCTGACATTTACATAGCGTATGCTGCCTGTTGATTGAGCAAATGCCACAGAAACCAAGCAGAGAGAGATTAATATTACCATTAGGTAAGAGCAAATTTTCATTTATCTTCCTTTGTATAATCAATATACATTTTTTCTGCGCTTTTTCAAGCTGTTTTCCAAAAAAACTTCAAAAACTTGACTTTTGTATTTTGCTGGTATACACTGTTCCCTATCAGGAGATCAATCATGAAAAAAATATTTTCTTTTAGCTTACTTGTTTTTATCACTATTTTGCTTTTAGGCTGCCGCAGTAATCCGGGTGTCGGAGAGGGATCCCAGAGATTACAGCCTGGAAGTTTTCCGGAACCTGTCAGACAGGCTATTTTAAATGCCGATGACAATGCTCTTGTAGGCATAGGCACTGCACGTCTTACAAGTGCTTCGCAGTCCAGGGTAATTGCCACCGCCAGAGCCCGCGCAGAAATTGCCAGGCAGATGAATTCCATGGTAGATGATATGATCAGGGATTACCAGGCTTCCAGCGAAGTAGACCCCCAGGCCGCCCTTTCTTTTCAAGAGAATATTACCGTTACCCTTTCCAGAGCTGATGTCAGCGGTGCAAGGGCAGTAGAAATCTATAACGATATTGATGGTACTGTGTGGGTAGTGGTAGTTATGGACAAGTCAAATGTGGTTAGAGAAATAACTCAGGCTCAATCTGCTGCAAGGCTTGCTGTGCCTGCAATGGCATCATTTGATGCAGAAGCCAGAATGAATGAAGCTTTTGCAAGAATGAACTCTTCAGAACCTCAGGTTAGATCCGAGGATTAGGATTGTTTAAAGCACTTTTACTTCTCTTTGTTTTGTTTGCTTCCTGTACAAGTTCTCCCAACAGCCGGGGACCGGTTATTACTGCAAGTAGTAATACCGCACCCGGCACTCGTGTTGAGGCAGCTCCCGAATGGACCAGAGATCCTTATACCAGGTACAGCAGCCGTGAATATCTAGCGGCTGTGGGAACAGGCAGCAGCCGACAGGATGCAGAGAGAAATGCACTTGGTAACCTTATCGCACAATTTGGACAAAGCATACATGTAGATGAAAGGATCTCCACCACTTATCAGGAAGCTGTAAGGGGAGGAGTTTCCATGTGGTCTGAGCTTACCAATGCCGAAACCATCATTGCCCTTTCCACAAGCCTGGATACCCTTATTGGTGCAGAAATTGGCGAAGCCTGGTTTGGTTCGGGAACGCATTATGTCGCCGCTATACTTAACAGGGGAAGAGCCATAAGAACCTACACCGATATGACAGAGGCCAATCTTGCAATGATAGATTACCTTACAGCCGTGCCGGAAATGGAAAGGAATACATTTAACGGGTATGCGCGTTATCAATTTGCCGCAGCCATTGCAGACGTAACCCTTTCTTATGGAAATTTGCTGGGTCAGTTAGGTGCTCCTATTCCCGGTCTTGTAAATGGAGACAGGTTAAGACTGGAAGCGGCTTCTATTTTAGCGAATATTCCAATTTTAATTTCTGTAAGACGGGAAGAAGACCCTACAGGGAGAATACAGGGAGCATTTGCCAGAGCTTTATCAAGCCTTGGTTTTCAGAGCGGGGGCATTAATCCCCGTTATATATTGGAAGTAGGGATCTCTTTAACACCTGTAGATATTCCCGGAAATTCCTATATTTTTTCCCGCATAGAGATAAGTGCTAATTTAAGGGACAGTCTTACAAATACCATTTTACTTCCATTTAACTTTAATACCCGAGAGGGGCATACCAGTCAGGCAGAATCAGATAATCGCGCAATTCTTGTGGCAGAGCGTAGGATATATGACGATTATACTGTACAATTAAATAATTACCTGGGTAGTTTATTACCGGGTAATTAATTGTCTTTTTCAGGAGTTAATTTGGATATCCCCGGCAGCCTGGGACCGGTGCAGGCTCTATTAAATGTAATTCCTGTGGCATTGGCTTTGTTTAACGTTAAAAAAGAAATGGTGTACCACAATAATGCCATGGATGACTTTCTCCTAATGCATGATCTTTCTGATCCTGTATCTGCATTTTTACCCAGTATAATTGGGTCTGTGCAGGATGATGGGCAGAGTCTTGATCCCAAGGCGGAAGCTATTTTTGACCTTTCCCTGGAGCATCCTTCTCCTTTCACAACAGATATTGCTATTTTAGGCCACGATGGCGGAAGTAATTTTTCGGTTACCCTGCAGCGTACAGGGCTGGACTCTGAAAGCAGCTTTGCCGTCTTACTGTTAAACGATGTTACCATGCTAACCAGGGCAAAAATTGATGCAGAAGCTGCAAGCCGTACAAAGAGTGATTTTCTTTCCAGAATGAGCCATGAGATCCGTACTCCCATGAATGCAGTTATAGGTATGACGCAAATTGCAAGAAATTCAAGCGATATGGAAAAGATCCTTAACTGTCTGGAGCAGGTAGATAGTTACTCTCATCATCTTCTTGGAATATTAAATGATATTCTGGATTACAGTAAAATGGAATCCGGAAAAATGCTTTTGGATTATGCAGAATTTTCCATTCAAAAAAATCTCGATTATGTTATTTCCCTGGTTCTTCCAAGGGCAAAAGAAAGAAAAATAAATCTTTTATTAAAAATTGTAAACCTTCAAAATGATATTATTAAGGCAGATTCGCTAAGGATTAACCAGGTATTGTTTAATCTTCTTGCAAACGCCATTAAATTTTCTCATGAAGGCGGCGATGTTATTCTTAGGGTAAGCGAACTCGGGTTTTATGAGGATCTTTCCACGTATAAATTTGAAGTAATTGACCATGGTATAGGTATTAAT
>Ga0099364_10005596_pt1 | contig 18585 bp, 11 predicted proteins | sample TergutTh196P3_FD_73070 | JGI IMG/M metagenome (GOLD analysis project Ga0099364, IMG submission 73070) | Microcerotermes parvus P3 segment gut microbial communities from Pointe-Noire, Republic of the Congo - Th196 P3 | ecosystem: Host-associated > Arthropoda: Insects > Digestive system > Gut ...
AAAATCCTGGTGGTAATAGCGAAGGGGTCCCACCTGTTCCCATCCCGAACACAGCAGTTAAGCCCTTCAGCGCAGAGAATACTTGGTCTTAAGATCCGGAAACGTATGTCGCTGCCAGGAACTTTCCTCGATAGCTCAATGGTAGAGCGTCCGGCTGTTAACCGGTAGGTTGTAGGTTCGAGTCCTACTCGGGGAGCATAAGAAAAAGCCCGTAATGCCTTATATATTAAGGGGTTGCGGGCTTTTTCTTTTTCTTACATACACCGCAAAGTATCGAAAAATATCGATAGAAACCGATAAAATGCAGGTCAAATGCAGGTCAAACTCCGTGGACAAAAACGCGTAATGTCCGCGTGCCGGATTTTGATGACAGACCCTGCGGTGAGGTGACGGCAAAGTCCACGGTATCGGCGATGTCAGGCAAGGCAGCAAACACACCCGAAGCGGTGAGCGCCAAGGCAATGCTATCCCTGCTTGAAGCCTTGGATATACTTATACCCACTTACTTATTGAAATGACAGTCCCTTTGTACTCAACCGATTTATCAATCCAACTAATTCATCAGGTGATAAGTCTTTTCCTCTAAAATGCCAGAAACGATATAATGAAATTGTTATTGATAAATGAAATTCTATGTAATAGGGCGTTAATGGGTTGCTGTTTGGAAATCCATTATTATCCAGTAGGCTAATAAACTCTGCTTTCAATCTTTCGATAAAACGATTGTTCCCAAACTCGCCCAATAAAGCATGTAAGTAAGCATCTTTTTCTTTTAATAGAATTACTGCATCTTGTGTTGACCTTTCTATCAACATTTATTCCATCCAAAATGTAGCGGATGCTATCAAATACGTTGTTACGCAACATTCACAGGGAAAGATTGCATTAGTGATGGATTTTTGATGTTCTATTGGGAGCATACAAAGGCATTCTCAACAGTAAAAATGCTTATGGGGTATTCGCCGAAGTTGTTCTGGTTCTGGTCAAGCTCGTCGGCGCCTGCCGTCACACGTTTAGGCGGAAGGCGTTGGGCGTCACGCCGGCGATGGACTTGAACGTGCGGTAAAAGTTGCTTATGTTGGCGAAGCCGACCATGACACTTATCTCGGACAGCCCCATGTCCGTCGTCTGCAGGAGCAGCTTTGCCACATTCACTCTCTCAATCAGCAGGTAGCGGTACGGGGGCACGCCCGTATAGGCCTTGAACAGCCGCAGGAAATGATACTTTGACATGCCGAAGCACATTGCCATATCACCAAGGTCGAAGTTGCGCCAATAGTTCCTCCCTATGTAGCCAACCGCTTCCTTGATCCGCCCCTTCGCGTCGATGCTCCTGTCCCTGCCCGTCTGCCCCGCGCGCGACGCATCGGCCATCATCAAAAGGATTTTGTACACATCGTTGCTCAAGGCAAGGAGGCTTTCCGGGTCGCCAAAGCGCAGCGCCCGCAGAACGTCCTCGAAGACGGGGAGCGGCGCGGCGCCCATGTCAAGCACAGCAAACGAATCCGGGTAGATCAGGCGCAGATAAAACGGGACGGCGTCGCCGGAGAAATGGAACCAGTAGAAGATCCAGCCACCGTCGGCGCCATCCAGCATCCTGTATTCGCGGCGGCGCCGGCAGTCCAGGAGTGCGACGCTGCCCGGCGGCAGCCCATATTCGCCGCTCTCATAGCGCAGCAGGCCATTGCCCGACAAAGTGTAGAGCAGCAAGTACCCTTCCCCGCTTTCGCGTGTGAGGGTATAGGTTGGCTGGGCCAGAAACTTGCCGGACTCGTCGACGACAAACGGCGGCAGCCCATCGGCAGGCCCGTCATAAGGCGGCGCCGCCATCCATTTCAGCCTGCCCTCCACATCGTTTTTCTTTGCGCGGGCCATCGCGCCCACCCCCCAGCTCATACTGTTTTTGCACAATAGCAATAATCGGCAATGAATACGCCAGAAACATTGATATGCAAGGCAATTATAATCCGTAAAATAGCAATATACAATATTGACGGCGCGGCTGTGCGGCGATATCATGATAGCGTAGTCGATAGGCATTTTTGTAGGCTATGCGGGGCGCTACCGGATTTCGGGCGCGGCCGCACATCCTGAGCCTGATGCCTTCCCCGCTTTTTCAGAAGGAAGCCGGGCGTCCTTGTCTGCCCCAGCCGGTCCTTTCGGATGCCGGCCCAAACGGAACCCGGTCCCGCCGCATCGGGGCCAACCCACTTCATGGCACAGGACCCGGCCCGCTTGCTTGTTTTCCCGCTGCATGCCATGCAAAGCAATGTTGCAAAGGCACATTCCTATCCATCAACAGTTTTTAGAGCGCAAGCATGTACATGAAAACAGTTTTTGACAAGAATCGGTAAGCGCAGGGCATGGGGCGGGTTTACATAATGTCATCTCCTGAAGCAGATATGGCTCACGCCGATGGTACGGGTGGGCCATATCTGCTTGCATAGAAAGCCCGGCATGGACGAAAACGGCTAGCACTCCGCTGAGCCTAACGGAGCGCTGGCGCCAATGGGGCCGACTATCCCCCAATCCCGAAAATGTCGCGGTTGTACTGCTGGATCTCCATTGTGATGAGCGCCTTCACATGGGGGAAGATCACATCATCGGGGCCGCCATAGGTCGCGGCGGGGATGAAGTGGCCGCATGGGCCATACGTTTCGCAGGCACGGCGCGTCTCCCTGCGGACCTCCCCTTCGGTGGAATCCGGCCTGTCTGCGACGGCGACGTCGATACCGCCCATCAGGGTCATGCGCCCGCCAAGTTTTTGCAGGATGCCCGGTATGTCGTTCTCCGGCAATGCGCCCTGCCATATGTCGATGCCGATCTCCGCCATGTCCTCCACAATGGGCTCAAGAAAAGAGTCCGCATGGTGCATGACTAGGATGCCGTTGTCGCGGAAATACCCATAAAGCCTCGCGAATTGTGGCTTGATGAACGCCCGCCAGAGATCGGGGCTGATAAAGAGCGACCGCTTGGTGCCCCAGTCGTCATGGGAGAGCACGATGTCGGCCGCGCCGTGCTCCACGATCAGTTTCGCGTATTGGAGCCTGTACTCGCCGATGGCCTCAATGAGCTCGTGCATGGCTTCGGGCTCCAGCAGGAAGTTCATCAGCGTGTCCTCGAAGCCCATAAGGAAATGGAGCTGCTCAAAGACCCCGGTGGACATGAGGCTCATGGGCAGGAGGCCCTTCTCGCGGGCCGACTTGGCTGACGCCTGCGCCCGCTCCCACCCAGTGGCGCAGTGGGCCGCAATGTCCGGGACGTTGACATATTCGCGCCATCTCGTGACGTCGGGCAGCACCTTGTCGTCCTTCGTCACATGGGGCATGCCCGCGACCTGGCCTTCCGGCCAAATGATCATCGTGCCCCATCGGTCCCTGGACGCGCCCCCTTTCACCCTGTTGCCTGCCGTATAAATCAGCGGCGGGTCGGGAACAAGCTTGCAGGCCTCCCATTGGTTCACAAGGCGGTCGGGCTTCCCGCCCTTTTTCAGTGTTTCGAGGAAGTTGTCCTTGGCTGTAAGCATATCCATATCCCCCTATCTGCTGTTTCCAAAAGGGCCCCATGCGCCGTCGCCGTCGCTTTCGTATAAATAGCGGTTATCCTCGCTGGCGGCGGAAACAAGGGTCTTGAGCCTCGCTACGGAATCATAGAATAGCTTCCTTACGCATTTCGCTTCTTATACCTGTATTATAGCGAATAGCATAGTTGTTACGCAAGAAAATGTGTGTTCGATACTCCATGTGCATGGAAAGTGCTTGGAAACGGTTGTGATGGAAATACCGATATCGGCATTTAGAGGCACTTCGCTAATGCTTCTGATGAGCGAGCACCGTAGATTCTCGACGGATATAGATATTGTAATGGATCCCGGTGTTGATGTTGTCAGGCATATGGAGATCGCCGCCATCCATTTCAGCCTGCCCTCCACATCGTTTTTCTTTGCGCGGGCCATCGCGTCCACCCCCCAGCGCACACAGTTTTTGCATAATAGCAATAATCGGCAATAAATACGACAGAAATATTGATATGCAAGGCAATAATAATCCGTAAAATAGCAATATGCAATATTGACGGCGCGGCTGCGCGGCGATATCATGGTAGCGTAGTCGATAGCCATTTTTGTAGGCTATGCGGGGCGCTACCGGAACGTAGCATTCATCGGGTATTTTGGCCCTGCCGGATGGAAGGAAACCGGCGGGAACGGGCAACAGGACAAGTCCAAACGTTTTTGTGTCCCCGTGGGCGCAGGACAAGCCTGCGGGGGATAATAGGAAACCGGGTGGAAATCCCGGACAGGTCCTGAAGTTGCGGAAGGCGATGGGCGATGGCACACACAGGCCCAAGGTGTCGCCGGACGGGGCGGGGGACGTACCGCTGCTGTGTATACGCGAGTACAGGCTCATGGCGAAAGCCGGTCATTGTAGGGCGTGCCCTATCGAGAAGGCGAGCCTGTGCGTGAGGGGAAGGGAGCAAAGCCCCTCGAAGCGTGTAAGTCAGAAGGCCTGCAAAAACGGAAACAGCGCTTACGGCAAAACGTAACGCGAAAGCAACGAAAATACGGTCGCTGCTATCAAAAGATAGCTGCGGCCTTTTTGTATGGCAGGAAGCGCCGGCAGCAGGCGGAAAGGAACTGTCAACGCAACCAAGCGGCAACCATGTTACCCACTTGTCAAGCAAAAAGAGAGGAAGTTTCAAAATGAAGAAAAACATGTTCAAGGTAATGGCGCTCATCATGACGCTGGCGATGGTATTCGGCTTCGCCGCGTGCAACTCCAGCAACGCAACAAACGACGGCGTAAGGCGGTCAGGGACGGCGGATGCGGACACACCTACGGAAATCAAGCAGGTTTTCACGCCGCAGTTAACAAATATCACGACAGATGGCACACTAACCCTTGGTCAGGTACTTTATATAACTCAGACAGATGATGCGTGGGAAAATAATTACCCATTTGATACATTAGCAGATGCGGAAGATGTTGATTGGGATTTGGTAGATTTTGTCGGCGCCGCAAATCCGTTTGTAGTCAATGGAGGTAGTGTGGATACTTCTTCCTATACTCCATCCAACGGACTAGAATATAATGACGAACCTGACCTTGCTCCTACTGGAAGCGGTTACTACGCTACCGGAACAGTGGGTTTGTCATCCAGTGCGCCAAGCACACTTTTGCCGGGGGTTTACAGCTTTGAGGCCTCGTCAAGCCTCGGCTCCGTGAACTTCACCCTCGCTGTTGACGACCCATCTGCTGATGAGGCTGAGAATATTACTGTTTACATAATCGATAGCACGAACTCAGGTACAGGCCCCAATCTTCCGGTGAAGACAGGATCTACTATTCCTAATGTTACAGTCGATTCACCCGCTAGCAGCTCCAGTGATCCGCTTTATGAAAGCACAAGTCCCCCCGAATATGCGTTTCAATATGACCCTAGTGCCGCCGGTACGTTGTGGCCATTAGAAACATCTGCCTATATCGACGGCTTTACTTACTTCGAAGGTTATGTATCTGAGATAGATGGTTTATCTGGGTCAGGCTCAAACGGCTGGCAGTATGCTGTGTATGACACCAGCAGTAGTGGCAATGGTGGTGTTCTTTCTCTCAGTTCGGTGGTCAGTCCTGCTGTTTATCCGATCAATAGCGACTACTCCGCGCTGTGGTATTACGGACCTTGGGGAATGAGTCCGGCTACTCTTTATCCAACTTGGGCATCAGTTGTTACTGCTTTTGGCTCTCCCAATTGAAATCTGTATGAGAACGGTGAAAAGAGCAGGCGGTTTCACGCCGCCTACCCTTTTCTCGCTTTATTTTATGATGAAAAAATATAAGGAGGAGCCACAGTAAATGACAGGAAATAAGAGAGCCAACTATAAACGGCTGTTTGCTTCTTTGATAGCTGTATTACTGCTTCTATCTACTTTGCCTTCCACTGTGCTATTGGCAGACAGCAGCGTTACGATGATTATATCTTCTGATGGAGAAACGCCCTCTGACAGTGTAGCGAAAAACGATGAAGACAAAGGCGATACCACTGCTGATGACGATACCGGCACTGAAAATGATGGCGATGATGTCGATACTGAACAAGAGGAAGAAAAAACGACAATCATTTTAGATACCCTCGCTGTGGAGGATGAGGCGGATTGGCTAGGGGAAGGCACGGAAGAATCCCCTTGGGCGATATACACAGCAGAGGATATGCTGCAACTCGCAGATAGAATCATTGAGGGCAATAACTATCTGGGTAAATATTTTATCCTCATGAACGATATAGACCTCTCTTCTGTCTGTGGTGATGGCATTGGCAACTGGAGAATTGTGGATTATAACCAAAACAAGCCTTTCAGCGGATACTTTGATGGTGGAGATCATACGGTAAGCGGTCTGTATTGGAAAAACAGCGCAACATTTCGAGGTGTCGGACTTTTCTCCCGTGTCGAAAACGCAGAAATAAAAAATCTAACCGTTTCAGGCGAAATTAGTAACGCAACTACTACGTGTATTTATATTGGCGGCATTGCGGGCCGAGCGAGTAGCAGTACTTTCACCAACTGTATCAGCGAGGTGAGTATTAACACTGGCGACGCCAATACCAATAATTCGGTGGGCGGTATTGTTGGATATGGACGAGAAGTAACGATAACGAATTGCACAAACAAGGGTAATATATATGCCCAAGATACGACAGGTGGTATTATTGGGCAGATTGAGCCATCACCAGGGGCTTTCAGTGCCATTATTGAAAATTGCAGTAATTATAGTAATATAACAACGCGCGGCGGTTCAGGTACAGGCGGTATAGTCGGCACTACCAATTCGTCTTTGTTTAGAATAGAATGCTGCTATAATGAAGGTAAAATCGAGAGTGGCGGCCAAACCGGCGGTGTCATTGGGAATTCAACCCAGAGTTCGACAAGCAGTACTTTAGGAACTGTTGAACTTCGAAACTGTGTAAATAAGGGTTCAGTTTCTTCGGATTCGACAGTTAATGTCGGCGGTATTGTGGCGGTAGCTTATCCATTTTTTATAATCACAGATTGCGTGAACTACGGCGATATCAGCAATGAAAGAACTGCAGGTGGCATTGTCGGCAACATAAATGGCGGCAATGTCGCCAATTTATTTGGTGGCAGGATGGAAAACTGCGCAAACTATGGTACCGTGAGCGGCGACAGGACCACCGGAGGCTTGATCGGATACCTTCAAATTGCCAGCGCTTCATTGGATTATTCTTATACTGTGTCCGGGTGCTATAATGTGGGGGATGTTTTCGGCGTGGATGCCGGATCTACTACTGACAGTATAGGCGGGTTAATCGGCTATCTGAATTTTTATGGCAGCACTGGCTATGCATTGAACCTGACGGTGGAAAATTGCTGGAATACAGGCAATGTAACGGCGCCGCTCATGTCCAAAGTAGGCGGCCTATTTGGGTCGCTTGCGATAGGGAACGCCAGCAATCTGACAACAACGATTCTCCGTAACCTTTACAATGCCGGATACGTCAGCGGCAAAGAGCAAGCTGGCGGTGTAGCCGGTACACTTTCATCTTATGGCGCTATGCTGCATAACGTGTATAGCGCTGCATCTGCAGTCTCAGTGGGACCGGGTGGCTCAGTCGGTGCGGGGATTGGAGAGATTACGACTTTTTCAGCAGAAAAGAGCCTGATTACCAACGTATTTGCACGAGAATATAGCGGATTGCCAGGCATCGGGAATTGGCCCGAGGGCACAGCCGTGGATTTCAACGATGTGATGCTGTTGACCGGCGCACGGATGTTGGATATAGGCGAGTTTTTAGTTCAAATTGGCGGTGCTTTCACGCTATTCAGTCCAGAATTATTTACTACTGATGACGATGACACTTTCGAAGGAATATGGGATGCCCGATATGACGAGTATCTTCCCCTTTACGGCGATTATCCCTATCCGGTACTTCTGCCCTTGCTTGGCCTTGCGCCGGCGGAAACCTGCAATGTCAAGTTTTCCGGCGCACGATACACAGACGTTGTAGCAAACAACATCCTTACCTATGCCACGACCGTGGCGCCGGGCGGGGATGTGGCCTTCACCGTGGATATCAAGGATGTATATGCGGACGACGACCTGGAGCTGGTCGGCGTATTTATGGGGGGAACAGAACTGACGCCTGATGGGGATGGCGTATATACCATAACAGGCGTGAATGCAGATACAACCGTATTTATCGTGACCAAAGGGGAGCCGTTTGATGAAGAAACCGATATCAGTACACATGAATATGAGGTAACATTTGATGTACGAGATATAGACAAAACGCGCATCGAAGAAGCGGTAATCATCGTCACGGATGTCGAGGGAGAAACACAAGATGCCGATTGGGAAGGCGTATACCGTCTCATTGCGGGAGTGTACAGTGTAAGGGTAGAGAAAGAGAAAGAAGGATATCACAGCGTCGAAGGCACATTTGAGGTATCAAGCAATAAGAATATAAGCGTCAACCTTTACAAAGGCGCATGGGGCACATTATCTCTGTACACCCATAATACTTCGTTTAACACGGATGTTTACAACGGAAACATACTACTGCAAACTCTAGAGAGTAGAAGCATAGACGGCATTTCATATAGTGATTTCGAGCTTTTGCTCCCCGAGGGGATATATACCTACACCACTCGGGGAATTGGCGTTTATGCTGGCAGTAATATGGGGAGCGGACCACTTGCTATTGAAGGGTCTACAGAAATGTATCTCCGCCGTGTGGATTTTAGCACTGGATTCACAAGTGATATAGGGTACACAATATGTGTCAAAGACAGGAACGGTGTGGAGTACTACCCAGGAAGCTCTGACGTGCGTGCCGGCGGCAGCGCCAGAGGTTGGTTCGTCCTTCCGGCAGAGAGGTACGGCGCGGAGTACCAATATGAAGTGGTACCAAGTAACAACTCTTATTTCGGAAGTTATGGCACTTTGTATCTTTATTCATCTGGTACATGGAATAAAGTCATGAATGGAACTGGTCTTTCAGACAATGGTAAGATACTTATCAAGCAAAAACGGACGCTCACAGTTACGGTACCTTCCGAAGTGGAGGCTGCGGATGGCTACTTCCATTTATATCATCGGCTGCATTTCTATCAACCACTTGCGGAAATCATTCCCAAAGCAATTGACAATAACGACGCTACGGTAACCTATACCTACGATGTGCCATACGCAGCAAATGGAAGTGTGAGATTGCATTATGAAGTAAAGCTGCCCGGCTATGTCAAGCAGGCGAGGGTCGTCAGACCTAGAGGCGACATGAGCCTCGCCATTTCCATAGCTGACCTCACAATAGATACGAGTATAGAGCTACCGGACGATGACAAGGCTGCGAATATCATCATGACAGCGCCGGACAGCAAGCATATCCGGCTGGATGTGGGCGAGATGTTTGAACTGTACTGCTTCCGTGACTGGCAGGCGATCGATTCCGGCACGGGCAACTATTATGTGGACCCGGACTTCCATATCGAGGTCATCGCCGGCAACTCGGTGGAAGTAGTAGACCCTTACTATGCCGGGGCTTTCCTGAAAGGAGTAGAACCCGGCACAAGCTTTGTGCGGGTGACCTATGACGCGTTGGACTGGCTCAACACCAGCGGACAGTCGAAACTATACAGCAAGATGTATGAACGGAACACCGTCATCCTCGCCGTCACGGTGGGCGGCGGCGGGCTGTCTTACGAAGCCACGGGCATCAGCCTGCGGGAGACGGACACGCTCTACTACGCCCGCTCCGTCAACGGCGCCCCATTGGCGGCGGCTGCGCAGTACGCCGAGTACACCTTCAAGCCCACAGCAGGCGCAAGCGTAGCCGTCCACGCGCCCGTGGGCAGCGCGGACGCATGGGATGACGAGTGGACGGCAGTCCCGGCGAACGGCGACAGCAGCTACACACTCAGGCTGGCGGAAGGCCGCAGCATGGTTCGCGTCAGCACAGGCGTGGGCGAAGCCTACCACGCCATACACGCGATCCCCGTGGACGTCAGCGTCGCGGGGGCATCCGGCGTCGTGTCGCTGGACGGCGGGAAAATCCAGATCGGCGCGGACGCCAACGACGCGATCAAGGTCAGCTTCGCGGGGCTGGAGATGCCCTTCCCGAAGCTGGGCGCCATCTACAATCCCGGTTTCCCCGACAAGACCTATCTGGTCTACACGCTGGAAAGCGGCCTTTTCAGTACGCCCCGAATTATGGAAAGCCTGCATTCGCAGTATGACATCAGCACGGTAAACACCATAACTTTAACCTTTTCCGATGGTCCGGGAATCTATGCGTTGACCAATGGCGGAATCCACACCACCTCGATCGGCAGCGAAGGCGGTTTACACCGGAACATGACCCGGGGCGGCATGACGCAGGGCGCGGGCATCACGGGCAACTCCCCCGAGTACGACCTGGGCCTCTTCGGCGCCCTGCCGGAGATCATCTTTGAGGTCTCCGGCGCGCCGGACGTGGGCGAACCGCACACGGTGACCATCACCGGGCCGGATTCGCCTGGTCTGACGAGCCTGGCGGTGCGCAATGCCCTGGGCTACATCCGCGCGCCCATCAGCGTAAGCGGGAACGTGTACACCTACTCCCTCGTGGACAGCGAGGGCAGCGAGACCTATACCTACTACGCAGAGCGGGCGGGCTACGTCACGAAGGTCGGCACGTTTGATGTCAAGGCAACAGACAGTAGCGTGAGCGTGGACCTGACATCGGGCTGGGCGCCCATCGCGCAGAGCGGCACGGTTACGGTGGACGTCGCGGGCGAGGGCTCGATCCCGGCGGCGGGGGCCCGGTTCACGATCCCCGCCGTGCCGGAAGACCTGGCGGTGCAGGGCTACGTGCGCTACAACCACGGCGGCTACACGGCGCTGCACGCGCTGATCGACGCGCTGGGCGAGTCGAATACGCCGTTTGACTGCACCTACGGCAATCTGACCATCGGCACGGGCGCAGGCGGCTGGGTATGCCTGATCAACGGCGCTGTCGTGTCCTCGCCATCGGCGGCCCTTGTGGACGGCGGCGACGAGATCGTCTACTACTACGAGGAGGCGCCGGGCGCAAAGTATGTGCGCTTCGAGCGCAACACGATCACGGTCACCCAGGGCAACGCGGCGCAACTGCAGCTCATCGCCTATGAAAATGGCGAGCTCGCGCCCTACAAGCCCGCAGGCGGCGAGGTCATCGTCCTCAACGGCGAGGCCATACCCGGCGCCACTGTGGGCGCGGACGGCGCGGTCACCGTGCCGGCGAGCCTGCTGAGCCTCCCCGGCGTCTACATCGCCACGGTGGCGCTCCCCGGCGGCGGCGGCCCGCTCACGTACAACCGCGCGGCCATCACGGTGCAGCCCAGAACCGGCGGCGAGGAGGAGGAGGAAGAAACGGCCACCGTCTATTTCCGCCTGATCGGCGACACGCTGCACGGCGAGAAATATGACGACATAGACGGCGTGGACGGCCACGGCAAATACGTCACCTGGATACCGACGACGGCTTACACCTTCAAGGGCACGAGCGTCGGCATGCACGAGCTCTTCATGAAGGCCATCAACGACTGGGGCCTGACCCAGAGGGGCGCGGACGGCAACTACGTGTCGGCGATCCGGGCGCCCGAGGTGCTGGGCGGATTCTGGCTTGCGGAGTTTGACAACGGGCCGAACTCCGGCTGGATGTACACGGTCAACGGCGTCCACCCCAACCGGGGCTTGCTCGAATGGGAAGTCATGGACGGGGACAGCGTTGTCTGGCATTACGTGGACGACTACACCCGCGAGACCAGCTTCGAGGGCAGCCAGGCCGACTATGCATTCCGCTGGCTGGAGGCGCCAGACCGCGAGCCCACGGCGGCGGACATCCCCAAGGCAACCGAGGATAACAAAGAAGCCGCTGCGCCCGCAGCTACGGGCGGCGGCGGGGGGGGCGGCGGTGCAGCGGGGCTCGCCACCATCGGCAACGCCCTCGTGCCGCTGACAAACTTCGACTTCAACATCTGGCGCAACCCCTTCGCGGACGTGGCGGCAAACGCCTGGTACGTCCAGTCGGTGGCCTACGTGCAGGCGAGGGGGCTGATGACCGGCGTGGCGGCCGGCAGATTCGGGCCGGAGGTCAACCTGACCCGGGGGATGCTGGTGGCGATCCTGCACCGGCTGGAGGGCTCGCCGGAGCTGGCGGGCGTTGCCTTCAGCGACGTGGCGGCAGGCGCGTGGTACGCGGCGCCTGTGGCATGGGCCTCGGCAAACGGCATCGTGAGCGGCTACGGCAACGGGCTCTTCGGCCCGAACGACAGCATCACCCGCGAGCAGTTCGTGGCGATGGTGCGCAACTACGCCAAATGGAAGGGCCTCGCCCTGGCGGGGCCGGCCGACCTCTCGAAGTACGAAGACGCCAGCGAAGTGTCCGAATGGGCGCAGGAGTCCATGGCCTGGGCGGTGGCGGAAGGGCTCGTCAGCGGCAGGACGGAAACGACGCTCGTGCCGAAGGGCACGACCACCCGCGCGGAGACGGCGGCGATCCTGGAGCGTTTCCTCGGCAAGTTCGAGGCCAAGCCGGAGGACGACCGCGTGGCAAACGAAACGGAAATTGCGGGCCCGGAAGAAAACGGGCAAGGCGAATAAGCACAAGGGGTGACGCCCCATGACAACCAAAAACCATATCCTGCCGGCCCTCGCGCTGTGCGCCCTGCTTGCGCTGGGCGCCTGTGGGCACAGGCCGGCGGGGGAGTACAGGAACGAGCCGGACGCGGCCTTCGGGCCGCGCTACAGCCCTGAGGACACCTGGGCCGTGTACTGGTACATTTGCGGCGGTGACCTGGAGACGGGACAGCCGAAGGCAGACGGCTCCGGCTACGAGAAGGGCGGCAAGGCCACGGACGACCTGCTGGAGATGCTGGGCGTGCGCCTACCTGAAAACGTGACGGTGGTCATCGAGATGGGCGGCGCGAAAAACTGGCAGACGCCGGACGTGGCCGCGGATGCGAACAGCCGCTACGTCTACGACAGCGAAGGCTTCCGGCTCGTCGAGAGGCTACCCCAGGCGGCGATGAGCGACGAGAAGACAGTGGCGAACTTCCTGCGCTTCTGCAACGAGAGCTACCCCGCCGACCACAGGGGGGTGCTCTTCTGGGACCACGGCGGTGGCTCTGTCAAGGGCATCATCTTCGACGAGCTCTCCGGGCGCAGCCTGCGGCTGCCGGGGATACGCGCGGCATTCGAGGCCGCCTGTACGCCGTCGGTAGAGGACCCGCCCTATGAGTTCGTCGGCATCGACGCCTGCCTGATGGCGACCGTCGACGTGGCGGAGACGCTGCACGGCATAGCACGGTGGATGATCGCCTCCGAGGAATTCGAGCCCGGCTGTGGCTGGGACTATGGCTTCATGCAGGCGCTGGCTGACGACCCCGGCATGGGGGGCGGCCAAGTGGGGAAGGCGATCTGTGACGCATTCTACGCTGGCTGCGTGAGGGCGGGCGTGGAGCCGGACGTGACCCTCTCCCTGGTCAACCTCTCTCGTATCGGCCCCCTGCTGGAAGCATACGAGAAGGTTGGCGCGGAGCTGTTCGCCAAAGCCTGCGAAGACTACAGGCGCTTCGGGGCGCTGGAGCGGGCCGCGATGAAGGCGGAGAACTACGGCGGCAACAACGAGTGGGACGGCTACATCAACATGGTCGACCTGGGCGACCTCACGCGCAAGGCGGAGGCTGCCGGCCTGCTGGAGCGCTACCATACAGAGCTGTACGACGCGCTGGAGGACTGCGTGGCTTACCAGGTCAAGGGGCGCATGATGGCCGGCGCGAGCGGCCTGTCCTGCTACTACAGCTACAACGGCGACCGGAATGAGTTTGACCGCTTCGCCGCCATGCGCGGCGACCACTCCTTCCGCTGGCTCTACCACTACCGCCTCTACTACGAGGTGCCGGAGCATGGCATGGCCTATATGCGGGCCATAGGGGAAAAATATGGGCTCGGCCCCTTCGAGGCCGCGCCCATCGACGCGCTGGACGCGCAGCTTGGCGACGCGCCCATCCGCATGATGACGGAGGGGGGCAGAGAGGTCGCAGAGCTGGCGATCAGCAGCGAAGAAGCGGCGGGGCTGGCCTGCGTGCATGTGAACCTCGTGCGCCTGGGCGTAAACGGCGGGGGTACGGTGACCTACGGTACGGCCTACCTCGTGCGCGACGACTGGGGAGAGGCCGGCGTGACCTACGACGCCTTCACGGGCTACTGGGCCGCCATCGATGGGGCTTACCTCTACTTGGAGATCAGGGAGTCGCCGGACCACGACGCCCTCTACCATGTGCCCGCGCTGCTTAACGGGGAGCGCTGCACGCTGGACGTGGGCTATTTCTACGAAACAGGCGCATACGAGATCGAGGGCGCGCGCCATGTGCTGAGCGAGAGTGGCATGGCGCCAAAGGATACCCGCAGGCTCGCGCCGTGTGACGTGATCGAGCCCCTGTGCCTCTTTGACAGCGGCGAAGGCGCCTATGAATGGGCGCCGACAGGGCGTGTGGTCTACACCGAAGAAACACGCGTGGAGAGCGTCAAGCTGCCCGAGGGGATGTACTTCCTGGCCTTCACGATGGAGGACATGCGGGGCAACGAGTACACATCCAACGCCGTGAAAGTGGTGATGGACAGGCGATGAGCATGATGAGGAAACACAAAGCCTGCGCGCCGGCCGGGCCAAGACGCCTGCGCAAAGCGGCCCTTGCCTTCGCCGTGCTACTGCCGCTGCTGCTTCTGGCCTGCGCGGCCTGCGGCTCAGGGCAAGAAGGCGGCGTTAGCGCGGGGCAGGAAAGCGCGGGTCAGCAGGGAAGCGGCGTGGCGGAAAGCGCGGGGCAGCAGACAGGCGCCGACGTCGTCGTCCCGCGGCAGGACACGGGCGGGGACAGGCGGCTGGAGAACATCGCCCAATGGGACGATGGCGGGCAGGGCATAGGCCTCCCCGCGAAGCTGACCCTCGGCACGGGCGGCACGGGCGGGACATACTATCCCTACGGCAGCGCGGCGGCAGCCGCGCTCATGGGGCAAATCGAAGGGCTCGACGTCACGGTACTGGCCACGGGCGCATCCCAGGCCAACCTCTATGCCCTGGCCGACGGCTCCATCGACATGGCCATCGCGCAAAACGACGTCATGGACTACGCCGCCAAAGGCACGGCGCTCTTCGTCGAGGCCCTGGGCGGCTTCTCCGCCGTGGCGGGGCTCTACCCGGAGCCCTGCCAGATCGTGGCGAGGCCCGGGACCGGCTCCGTCGAGGGGCTCCGGGGCAAGAACGTGTCCATAGGCGAGATAGGCTCTGGCGTGTCCTTCAACGCGGTCGAGATCCTCGAAGCCTACGGCATGTCCGTCCTGGACGTCAAGGTGTACCACCTGGGCTATAGCGAGAGCGCCCTGGCCTACATGGACGGCGCGATCGACGCCTTCTTCTGCGTGGCGGGGGCGCCGACGGCGGCCGTCGCGGTGCTCGCCCCGCTGCGTGACTTCGAGTTGCTGGAGATCAGCAGCGAACACGCGGACAGGCTCATCGGGCGCTACCCCTTCTACACCCGCTACACCATAGCGGGCGGCACGTACGAAGGCATAGGCGAGGACGTAGAGACCGTGGCGGTCAAGGCCGCGCTTGTCGCGTCGGATAGGCTGGGCGGGGACCTGGTGTACGCCATGACAAAGGCGCTGTTCGCCTGCAAGGGCGAGATCGCCGCTGCCCACAGCAAGGGCGCATTCCTCGACCCCGCCTACGCCACGGAGGGCATCTCGATACCCTTCCACCCAGGCGCGCTGCGGTACTATGAAGAGGCCGGCGTCCAGATATGGGCGCCGGACATGACGCAGCCCTGACGGGCGGCAAGCCGGCCCACAAGGGGGCGGCTCGGCATTGAGCCTGCCGAGGCAGCGGCGCATTCACCGTCACGCTGTCCGTGCGCTGCGATACCTTATTGGACAACATGAACCTGCTCAACAAGGAGAAGCATGAGTTCGTCCCGCCGGACGGCGTGATATTCCCGGAAACGGAAGCCACGGCCTTTGAGGGCGAGAGCATGTTCAACCTCCTCCAGCGGGAGATGAAGCAGGCCAGGATCCATATGGAATTTGTGAACACGCCCATCTACAACAGCGCCTATATCGAGGGGATCAACAACCTCTACGAGTTCGACGCTGGCAAGCTCTCCGGCTGGAGGCACAGCTTATGGTCCAGGCTCACGCGCTAGGCGGATATAAGCTCTGCCGCTTTTGCCGTGGAACCCATGCTTTTCTGGAACAAGACAACATATTCTAAAGTAAATAGAGTAGTAAAAAACCTATATATTTCAAGTGCTCAGGGATATTGTAGAGTAAGCCAGAACACTTCATAATAGTAATAAATCTCAACTGTTAACCGGTAGGTTGGAGGTTCGAGTCCTCCTCGGGGAGCTCTCTAAGCTCTCGAAAACGCTGTGATACCAACGTATTGCAGCGTTTTCAATTTTTTCCAACCGCGTTTTTTCTGTTAGCGAAATCGGTCTACTAACAAAAAACGCGGTTTTTGCTAACAGATTTTCAGGGGCTTCCGAGGACCTGCTAACAGGCCGTTTTTGCTAACAGGATTTTCGGTCCCGTTCGACGACTTGCTAACAGGAATTAAAAAAACATTAGGCGGGCTGTGCTGCGAAAATGCTCTTGAGAAGGGATACTGCATCAGGGTTTTGGAGGCACTGGGCGATGATCTGCTCGATGGGCGCAACAGGCCTCTTCTCTTCGGTTTCCTCGCCGTAAAATGAGCGTTCGAACTTCTTGGCCATGGTGCGGCGGTTTCCGTCAAGGATGTGCGCGTAGGTGTCTGTGACCATCCTGGCCTGCGCATGGCCTGTCTCCCCTTGAACGGATTTGATGTCCCCCTTGCTGATCAGCAGCTTTACCGTCGTGCTCAAATGCCTCAGACTGTGGAACTCAATGGGCTTCAGCTCGTGATCCTCACAGAGCTGCGTAAGCATGTCGGAGATGATCTTCCCTTCTATGGGTCTTCCGTTGTCATGGGCGATGACCAGGCCATAATCCTGATATTCCTCGCCGAGGATCGACTTCATCTCGTCCTGGTACTTCTTGATCTGCCACAGCACCGCTGCGGTGGTCGGCGGAATCCACACGACACGTTCGCTGGACTTGGTCTTGAGGGTCTTCAGGACCAACATGGTCTTTGTATTCTCCCGCAAAGACGGAAAAATGACCTTGATCTGGTCTTCCTTGCGGCTCAGGGCTTCATAGGTTTTCCTGCTGATACGCTGCAACTGGGCATCGACTTGAAGGACAGCGTCATCGAAATTGTTGTCCACATCGCCGAAGGAAACAAATTCCCAACGAAGGCCGGTGATCTCGCCAATCCGAAGCGAGCAGGAGATGGCCAACTGCATACAGGCGAGAAGGGTTTGGTTCGTACACTCCCGCAGTGCTGTCTTTGCCGTATCAGGATCCCATACTTCACGCGGCTTGCTCTCCCTGTCCGGACACGCATTGCGCGTTACCGGGTTTTTCCCGATGAACTCCCAGGCGACGGCCTTGTCAAAAGCGTTGGAGAGCAGAAGATTGATGTCATGGATGTTTCTGTCAGAGACCAGCCCGGGGGAAACGTCCCCTCGATTGGGTACCGCAGGCTGATCCTTCAGGCTGGTGAAGAAGGCGTCCATCTTTCTGGCCGTGATATCCTTCATCTTCCATTGGCCTATGATCGGGTTGATGTAGTTGCGTATCAGACCGGTGTTGGTAGAATACGTGGAATGGCTCCACTTGGTCTCACCGTAGATTTTGACATATTCGGTCAGGAAGCCCTCCAGTGTCTCAGGGTTCGGTGGGACGAAAGTGCCTTTGCTTTGCTCGTATTCCACTTCGAGTTTTCGGGCCTTTGCTTCAGCCCTGGTTTCAAACGGTTCCCATATCTGCTTACCGTTGTGCCGGTAAACGAGAGAGAAGGCTTTGCCTCTTGCTACTATAGATGCCATGTGACGTGCTCCTTTATCGATTATTGTCTGTCGAGCCACTCGTCAAATGACAGCTTGGACACCCGTACCGCACGTCCGATCTTGATGGTTTTGAAGAGACCCTGCCGGCAAAGCTCATAAGCCTTGCTTTTGCTGATCTGCAGCAGATCGGCTATCTCGACTACGGTATAGGCGCGCTTGCCAGATGTGACAGTGGCTGACTCTGTTTGATTTACGATATTGCTGTCGGGATACATGCGTACCCTCCTCTCTGTGCCCGACAACCAAGAAGCACGCTAGCACTACTCTACGAGGACAGTGTAGCGATTTTGGGATGCCAAGGCAATAGTATTCAGACAAAAATAATCCCAACGGTTTGTTTCTGTACGGTTTGTTTCTTTAGGGCTGACACTCAACGCCTGTGGCGAGCAGGCCATAGACACGTTTTCACGCTCTCCCCGCATGCTGATGCCGGGCCGCCCCTTACAGTGACGTTAGCCGGGCGGAAGTACCGTTGATTAACCCCGCAGAGTCGTCGCGTACACGGTAGCCGTCCGTGTTTGTGTACTCATGGAACCGATTGCCGGTCGGATGGATAGCCGCTCGTCTGTCGG
>Ga0099364_10005597_pt1 | contig 18584 bp, 18 predicted proteins | sample TergutTh196P3_FD_73070 | JGI IMG/M metagenome (GOLD analysis project Ga0099364, IMG submission 73070) | Microcerotermes parvus P3 segment gut microbial communities from Pointe-Noire, Republic of the Congo - Th196 P3 | ecosystem: Host-associated > Arthropoda: Insects > Digestive system > Gut ...
TAACTTACTCATATATTTGATTTTTTAATTAACAATTACATACTTTATGCTCTATAACTATAAGACGATACAAAAACAAATTTGTTACATCGAAATGATAAAAAATTTTGTCCGTTTAGCAAAAACGCTTGATGCTGTACTCTCTTTTCGAAACGTACTGCTCTCTCACCGCACTCTCGCTGCTGACGCACAACGTTGGTATTGGCGCAATTCTCCGCTCCAATCAACTTCCGAAATCCCACAATATTCCTTCTGTAAATCATTACGTACTAATTACTTATACCCGTCTTGCTCATTGCGTATTTTGGATATTTTTTCGCGTTTTAAAAACTCACAAACGCGCAACTCACAAAACAGGACAAAAATACAACATTTTTTCGAAAAAATTTTTTTTTTTTATTTTTTTCAATTTTAGTTGCGCAATTTGGATAATTTTTTTACCTTTGCATCAAATTTAACATCCAAAATGCGTATGTCGTTCAAAACTCAAAACTATAGATTCACGCTTGGTGAACATCGAAACAAAAAGGTCATTTTTGTACTCTTTCCTTACAATGCATCACTGAAAGATGAATTGAGGCAAAAATTCCCGACGGCTCGCTGGAGTGCATCCAAAAAATGCTGGTACCTGCCGGATGTAAATTCCGTAAGACACGAAATTGGAATGAAACCCATAACGGAATCGGGAAAAGCCGTTATCTGTCAGATTCATCCTGTAAACCAGAAAGCGTTCAAGCAGATGCACGACACGCTCGTACTGAAAGCCTACAGTCCGAATACCATTCGAACCTATTGTGTCGAATTTGCACAATTGCTTTATCTGCTCAAGGATAAGCCGGTTGATTCGCTAACTCCGGAAAATGTCCGTTCTTACTTTTTGTATTGCGCCACTAAGTTAAAACTTTCTGAAAACTTGATACACAGCAGAATAAATGCCGTGAAATTTTATTTTGAACAACTGTTGGGGCGCGAAAATTTTTTCAATGAAATTCCGCGACCAAGAAAGAGGGAGCCGTTACCCAAAGTGTTCAGCAAAAAAGATATTGCCGCCATTTTTTCCAAAGTCGACAACCTCAAACATTTAGTGATGCTCAAATTGTGCTACGGCATGGGTTTACGCGTGAGTGAAATTGTAAATTTGAAAATTGTCAACATAGACAGCAAGCGCATGCTCGTGCATATCGAAAATGCCAAAGGTAAAAAAGACCGTTACGTAGCCCTTCCGGTATCCATACTTGACGAACTGCGGAAATACTACCAAACATATCGCCCCAAAATTTACCTCTTTGAAGGTCAGTACGGCGGTCAATATTCCGTTAGGAGCGTACAGTCTGTTTTCAAAATTGCCATGAAAAAAGCAAACATCAATAAATCGGTAGGAATTCACGGATTACGACACAGTTACGCCACGCATCTTCTGGAAAGCGGAACTGATATGTATTTCATCCAAAATCTTTTGGGACACAGCAATATAAAAACCACAATCATCTACGCCAAAGTAAGCAACCGTCAGTTAGCCAACATCAAAAGTCCTTTGGACGACTTAACCTCTGACCCTTTACCTCAACAAAGCCAAATCTGAAATCTGAAAACCGAAATCTGAAAACTGAAAACTGAAAACCGAAAACTATCCCACGCCTTCGGCGCAGACAGTCACATGTTCTGTCCCACAAAGCGCTGACACGCTGCATATTATATTAGAGTCCATCTCAAAAACGCTGAACCTCATCGGCGAAGCCCTCAACGAAGCCAAACCTCAAACTTCAACCCACAAAGTTAAAACAATTTTTGGCAACTTGTACATTTTTTTTACTTTCCGATGACGTCCGCTCTGAAAAAAAACAATAAATCGGCTCTAAAATTATTTTTGTGCCAAAAATTTGATTATCTTTGCGGCGATTTTTTAAACGTATAGGTATGTATAATTTGGACATAAATAATTTGACGCTACATTTCAAAGACAAAAATGTTTTTGAAACGGCTGATATCTTTGATTTTTACCACTATGCCCACCATCAAACAAAGCCAACAACTGTAAACTGGCGAATTCATTCGTTGGTACAAAAAGGCGTTTTGCAACGGGTAGGGCGTGGAAAATATAGTTTAGGAAAATCAAAAAATTATGTTCCTGAAATATTGCCAAAGCAGAAAACCTTGTACAAAAAAATCCGTAAATCTTTTCCGTTTGCCGATATTTGTGTGTGGCATACGTCTATTTTTAACGAGTTTATGCTGCATCAGGCAGGAAAGTTTTACCATTTGGTCGAAGCGGAAAAAGATGCTACCGAAGCAATTTTTTATTTTCTAAAGGAAAATAAACTTGCCGCTTTTTTAAATCCCAATCAGGAAATTTTAGATAGATATATTTCTGAAATTCAGAACGTTTTTATTGTTAAATCTTTGGTGTCCGAAGCCCCCGTACAGAAAACAGACAATGTAATCACCGTTACATTGGAAAAGGCGTTAGTTGATGTTTTTTGCGATGAAACACTGTTTGCTACCCAACAGGGAGCAGAAATGCGGACAATTTTCAATGAAGCATTGAGTAAATACACTGTAAATCAAAGTAAAATGTTGCGATACGCCAATAGACGAAAAAGGAAAGCCGAGTTTGAAGATTATCTGAATATAATATCAAATTATCGGCAGTAATATTTATTTAGAGCCAATATATAGAGTATGATAAATCAAAATGAAATAACATTTGAATGGCTTGTTCAAATATCGAAAAGATATCGAAATACAGACAAAGCATTAGTTGAAAAATTAATACGCGCCTTGTTGCTTTTGGAGGGATTAGCAAAACAAAATCTGAATTTCGTTTTCAAGGGCGGAACAGCGTTGATGTTGCATTTCAATTCTACAAAACGGCTTTCGTTGGACATAGACATAGTTTTGCCGCAAGAGGTTGATAATTTTGAGATGTTTTTGGACAATGTTGTTGAAAATCAAGGTTTTTTGCGAAAAGAACTTCAACAAAGAAACATACAGTCAAAGATAAAAAAAGAACATTACAAATTCTTTTTCAAGCCATTACACAAAACAAAAAACGATGAAGCGTATGTATTGTTAGACGTGCTTTACGAAAAGGTAAAATATAAACGTATGATTACCATGCCAATACAGTCGGACTTTATCCCAATAATTGACAATCCACTGACAGTAAATATCCCAAGTTTGGGCGATATTTTGGGCGACAAACTAACGGCTTTTGCTCCAAACACTATCGGAATTCCGTATTTCAAAAACGGGGACAGTAAAAGTATGGAAATTATCAAACAACTGTATGATATTGGTAGTCTTGCAGATGTGGTAACAGATATTGAAATCGTGAGAAACACATTTTATAGTTTTGCACAAACTGAACTTGCGTATCGAAATTTAGACCAAACGCCTGAAGATGTGTTGAATGATGTTTACCAAACCGCCCTATGCATCGTTACACGCGGATTAGATGGGAATGGCAATTTCAGCGAGTTGCAAAAAGGCATTCAACGAATTGAAAATCTTATTTTTTCAGAAAACTACCATATCGAAAAAGCGATAACTCACGCTACGAAAACGGCTTATTTTGCGACATTGATAAGGCATAAAGCATCATCAGTAGAAAAATTTGACAATCGACAACAAATGGATAAATGGATGATTGACAAACCATTAAATACAAAACTAAATAAATTCAAAAAATCCAATCAAGAAGCGTTTTTTTATTGGCACAAAATTTTTGAATTTGAAAAGCATCAAAGTTAAAACAATTTTTGGCTACTCGCACATTTTTTTTACTTTTGCACCAAATTAAAAAACAATGAAAAATGTCCTTTTTGTAGCAACATTCCTGATTTTCTGTGCCGGATGCAGTACTGTTCCCGTAACGGGTCGCCGTCAATTATCTATTATATCGGCGTCTGAAATGAACTCCCTCGCGGCGTCGTCCTACAAGGAAACGCTGGCGTCAAGCAAACTTTCTACCAATGTTGAGCAGACAGCCCTGATCAAGAGGGTAGGGGAGCGCATCAGCAAAGGGGTGGAACAATATATGGCGGAAAATAAAATGTCGTCCGCTCTGAAAGGTTTTCAATGGGAGTTCAACCTGATTGACGATCCGTCGGTAAACGCATGGTGCATGCCCGGCGGTAGAGTAGCGTTTTATACGGGTATACTGCCCGTATGTCAGAATGAAGCGGGAATAGCCGTAGTGATGGGACACGAAATAGCCCATGCAGTAGCCAACCACAGCGGCGAGCGAATGAGTCAGGGTTTGTTGACGCAATTGGGCGGCGTGGCGCTGGCGACGGCTTTGCAGGAAAAATCTCAACAGACGCAACAATTGGCATTGACTGTTTTTGGAGTAGGCACGCAATTAGGCGCAATTTTACCTTATAGTCGGCTACATGAGTTTGAAGCCGACAGATTGGGACTCTTCTTCATGTCTATGGCAGGATACGACCCCAACGAAGCCCCAAAATTTTGGGAAAGAATGCAGGCGCTTTCGGGCGGAGGCGCTCCACCGCAATTCCTTTCAACGCATCCATCCGACGCAAAACGAATCAGCGAACTCAAAGCAGCCATACCAGAAGCAATGAAATACTACAAAGTGCAATGAGCAATGAACAATGAACAATGAACAATGTGCAATGAACAATGAACAATGAACAATGAATTAGGAAACCCGAAACCCGAAACCCAAAACCCGAAACCAAGTGAATCATTGCCATTTGAAAACCCTTTCCCTGGTTAATTTCAAAAATTATGACCAGGCAAATTTTTCTTTCTGTCCGAAAATTAATTGTCTGACAGGCAATAACGGAACGGGAAAAACCAATCTGCTGGATGCCGTCTACTATCTCTCCATGACCAAAAGTTGCCTCAATCCCGCCGATTCGCAAAATATACGTTACGATACCGATTTTTTTGTCATTCATGGCGAATATGAACGAAAAGAAGATACGGAATCCATTTATTGCGGCATGAAACGAGGTCAAAAAAAAAATTTCAGGCGCAACAAAAAGAATTACGAACGTTTGTCGGAACACATCGGACTGTTGCCTGTGGTGATGATTTCGCCGGCTGACGGACGTATGATTACCGACGGCAGCGAAGAGCGACGCAAATTGATGAATGAAATCATTTCGCAGTACGACCACAATTACTTGCGTTGCATGATGCACTACAACCGCGCGTTGGAACAGCGCAACGCCCTGTTGAAAACCTTTGCCGAAAATCGAACCTTTGATCCCGATGCCCTCGAACTATGGAGCGGGCAATTAACTGACTGTGGAAATAAAGTTTACGAATACCGTACCAAATATTGTCAGGAACTGATTCCTGTTTTTCAGCAATATCATGGAGAAATTTCGGCGGGACGCGAAAAAGTAGAACTGATATATCGTTCGCAATTACAGGACAATGATTTTGCCTCGTTGCTGCGCGAATCAACTGACAAAGACCGTTCAATGCAATTCACTACCACCGGACCGCACAAAGACGACCTGTTATTACAAATGGACGGTTATCCCATCAAAAAATCAGGATCGCAGGGACAACAGAAAACATTCATCGTAGCTTTAAAATTAGCCAATTACGAATTTATACGACTACATGGAGGCATCATGCCCATACTGCTGCTCGATGATATTTTCGACAAATTCGACGCACACCGCGTGAACCGCATCATTCAATTAGTTGCCGGCGAAAAGTTCGGACAAGTCTTCATTACCGACACAGCAAGAGAACGCATCGAAGGAATCTTGCAACTAATTGACTGCGAATATCAACTACACATCATTGAATAACCGAAAACCGAAAACTGAAAACTGCAAACTGAAAACTGAAAACCGAAAACTGAAAACTGAAAACTTTTCACACTATCTTAGATATAGCGTCAATAAACGCTTCCGCCGATGCTGTTATCACGTCCGTATTGGCTGAAAAACCGTAATAGATATTTCCCTGATTTTCAACCTGAACGTGTACTTTGCCCATATCGTCGCTGCCCCGTGTGATGACCTGAACGAGATATTCTTCCAGCGTTACCTTGCGGTGAATCAGTTGGCGGATCGCGTTGAACGACGCATCCACAGGACCGCTGCCCGAAGCGGTGGCAGTGCATATCTCGCCATCGATGTTCAATTGCGCCGTAGCCATCGGAATACTCGATTTGCCGCAAACCACCTGCAAATATTTGAGCTTCACCCGACGTTTCATCTCCGTCTGTCCCAATCCAACGATAACGCGAAGATCATCGTCGGAAATATCCTTCTTGCGGTCGGCTAATTTCAGGAATTTCTTGTAGGCGTCGTCTAATTCTTCGGCATTAAGTTTGTATCCAAGACGCTCGAGATGATGCGTCAGCGCGTGGCGTCCGCTGCGGGCGGTAAGCACGATGGACGATTCATTGATGCCCACATCCACGGGATTCATGATTTCGTAACTTTCTCGGTTTTTCAGCACCCCGTCCTGATGAATGCCCGACGAGTGCGCAAAGGCGTTGCGTCCTACCACAGCCTTGTTCGGTTGAACCGGCATCCGCATCAAGGTAGACACCAAACGCGAAATACGATAGATATTTTGCGTGTTGATGTCCGTATAAATCGGCATGTCTTTGCGGCATTTGACAGCCATCGCCACTTCTTCCAGCGCCGTATTTCCTGCCCGTTCGCCAATGCCGTTGATCGTAGCCTCTACTTGTCGCGCCCCGTTGAGGATCCCCGAAATCGCGTTGGCGGTAGCCATACCCAAATCATTGTGACAATGCGTAGAAACAATCGCCTTATGGATATTTTTCACATGTTCCATCAGGAAACGTATTTTTCCGCCGTATTCGTCCGGCGTACAATAACCTGTCGTATCGGGAATATTCACCACAGTAGCCCCTGCCGCTATCACCGCTTCAATCACTTTGGCGAGGTATTCGTTGTCGGTGCGACCGGCGTCTTCGGCGTAGAACTCAACATCTTCCACATACTTTTTGGCGTATTTGACGCAGGCAACGGCGCGTTGAAGAATTTCGTCCTGCGTGGACTTGAATTTATGCGCGATATGATACCACGACGTCCCGATACCGGTGTGTATCCGCTTGTTTTTGGCGAAATGCAGCGCATCGGCGGCAACGTCGATGTCTTTTTCTACGGCGCGCGTGAGCGCGCAAATGGTAGGACGCGTAATAATTTTCGATATTTCGACTATCGAATTGAAATCGCCCGGACTGGAAATCGGAAAACCCGCTTCAATCACATCAACGCCCAATTCTTCGAGCGCTTTGGCTATTTCGATTTTTTCCAGCGTATTCAACTGGCAACCCGGCACCTGTTCGCCGTCGCGAAGCGTGGTGTCGAAAAAATACAATTTTTCATTCATGTTTACTCCTTTTTTGTTTATATAATTCATTGATACAAAGATATATAAAAAAACCACCCTCCTGACGGAAGATGGCTTTTCTTTTCAATTCTTAATTCCTAAATTTAAAATTCATGGCACGCCATCCTCCGTCGCTTGTAGATGGGATCTAGAGCGAGACCGCTAACGGTGAGGATATTATGACAATTAAGCAACATTTTTTATTTTAAAAATCGGCGCAAAGATAGGTATTTTTTTATTCCCAGCAATTTTTTTTTTGAGAAATCAATAATTATTGTTAAAATTTGGATAATTTGGCGTATCTTTGCATTTTTAAAATATCAATATGAGTGGAATAGAAGCCTTTATTTTGGGTATTGTACAAGGATTGACCGAATTTTTGCCTGTAAGCAGCAGCGGACATTTGATCATTGGAAAGGAACTTTTGGGCGTAAATGTTAACCCTGAAGCCGAAACCACATTTGAAGTACTGGTTCATTTCGCCACAGTGCTCAGTACGATTTGTGTTTTCTGGACTGAAATTTGGAAACTCTTGCAAGGCACATTGAAATTCCGGATGAATGAAGAATCGAAATACGTGATAAAAATCTGTATTTCAATGATCCCGTTGTTGATAGTGGGTGTTTTTTTTAGAGGATTAGTAGGAGCCGTTTATGGCAAAGGCGCAGTGATTCTGGTAGGAGGCATGTTGTTGGTTACCGCCACCCTGTTGTCGTTGACGCATTATGTGAAATTCAAGGAACGGAGAAATTTATCCTATTTAGATGCGCTTTTGATAGGAGTCAGTCAGGCGCTCGCCGTACTTCCGGGGCTTTCGCGTTCAGGAATCACCATTTCAACAGGATTGTTGCTGGGCAACAGAAAAGAAGACATTGCCCGATTTTCATTCCTGATGGTACTGGCGCCCATATTGGGCGAAACCTTTTTGGGCATCCTGCGCGGAGATTTTTCTCAAGAGGCTTCGGGAATACCCATACCCGTAATGATGATAGGTTTCGTGGCGGCATTCATGTCCGGATGGCTGGCTTGTAAGGCAATGATTGCCATAGTGAAAAGAAGTAAATTAATTTATTTTGCCATATATACTGCCATAGTGGGCGCTTCGGCGCTGCTCTGGCAAATCTTTGTATAGGATGATACAGCAGGACGAAACGCTTGTTCCACTGTTTCACCCAACGGTTTCGACGGTCGAAAGTTTTTTATCAGGGCAGATTGTTTTGATAGACAAGCCTCTTTGGTGGACTTCCTTTGACGTGGTGAGAAAATGTCGTAATATCATCACCCAAAGGCTGAAAATCAAAAAATTGAAAGTAGGACATGCAGGCACCTTAGACCCGCTGGCAACCGGATTGATGATGATTTGTACCGGAAAGGCTACCAAGCGCATCAACGAGTGGATAGAAGCAGACAAGGAATACGTGGCTACCATCGAATTAGGGCGCACCACCCCGTCGTTCGACCTCGAAACCGAAACTGACGCCGCGTTCCCAACGGAACACATCACACGTGAATCGTTTGAAGCGTCGCTTCAAAAATTTCTCGGCGAAACGATGCAAAAGCCGCCATTATTTTCGGCAAAGTATGTGCAGGGTAAAAGAGCATATACGCTTGCGCGAAAAGGATTGAACGTCGAACTGCAACCTAATCCGGTGACTGTCAGCGAATTGGAAATAATTCGCTGCGATTTGCCTGTGGTGGAATTGCGTATATGTTGCAGCAAAGGCGCTTACGTTAGAGCCTTCGCGCGCGACATCGGCATAGCCAACCAAAGCGGCGCGTGCCTGGTGGCGCTAAGAAGGACTGCCATTGGCGATTTTCGCGTCGAAAAGGCAATGACGCCAAACCTATTTGAACAGATTCTTATCAATTTATAAAACCAAAATACAGATCATGAGACTTTCACAGTACAAATTTCATCTCCCACCTGATTTGATTGCCAAATTTCCCGCAGCGGTCAGAGATGAATCACGGTTGATGGTCATCAACCGCAAACACAACCATATAGAGCATCGCGCCTTTAAAGACATTATCGACTATTTCTCCGAAGGAGATGTGATGGTGTTCAACAATACCAAAGTATTTCCTGCCCGACTCTACGGCAACAAGGAAAAAACCGGAGCGCAAATTGAAGTATTTCTGCTGCGCGAACTAAATCCCGAACAACGCCTGTGGGACGTACTGGTCGATCCTGCCCGAAAAATCAGAATCGGCAACAAACTCTATTTCGGCGAAAACGACAATCTGGTGGCTGAAGTGATAGACAACACCACCTCGCGCGGTCGTACCCTTCGCTTCCTGTTCGACAGCGGTTATGACGATTTTAAAACTACGCTTTTCTCTCTGGGAAAGACGCCGTTACCAAAATTCATCAAACGTGATGTAGTACCCGAAGACAAAGAACGATTTCAAACAATTTTTGCCAAAAACGAAGGAGCAGTGTCTGCCCCCGCTGCCGGACTGCACTTCAGCCGTGAATTGCTCAAACGTTTCGAAATAAAAGGCATAGAACGAACCGAAATGACCCTGCACGTGGGGCTGGGCAACTTCCGAAATGTCGATGTGGAAGACCTCACAAAGCACAAAACCGACTCCGAACAGTTTTTCATCTCCGAAGAAACAGCCAAAATGGTAAATGACGCTAAACTGAAGAAAAAGGAAGTATGCGCCGTAGGAGCTACTGTTTTGCGCGCTCTGGAAAGTTCCGTCTCAACAACCGGAATGTTGAAACCCGCCGACAGTTGGACCAACAGATTTATTTTTCCGCCCTACGAAGTATGCGTGCCTACAAGCATTGTCACCAATTTCCACTTATCCATGTCCATCATGATGATCATGGTATCGTCCTTCACCGGTCACGAACTGCTGATGGACGTATACGATCAGGCTATCAAGGAAAAATACCAATTCGGACCCTACGGAGACGCCATGCTGGTTTTGTAAAAAACTCCGTTCATACAGTATTTACGGGCTTGCCGTTGATGAATGTCGCTATATTGTTCACTGCGATAGCCATCAGCCTTGTCCGTGCTTCTTTGGTTGCCCATGCGATATGTGGAGTGATGATACAATTCTTTGCTGAAAAAAGCGGATTGTCTTTGGATGGCGGTTCAACCGAAAGCACGTCGAGACCGGCGCCGGCAATCGTATCGTTGTTCAATGCTTCCGCCAAATCTTCTTCCACTATAAGCGCACCTCTTGAGGTGTTCAGCAGAAATGCCGATTTTTTCATCATCCCTAATCTTTCCCTGTTCATCAGACCTTTTGTTTCAGGAAACAACGGACAATGCATACTCACAGCGTCGGATTGTTCCAGCAGTTGGTTTAGATCCGCCCATCGGAAATTTTTCCTGTGCGACTGATCGCTCTCAAATGTGTCGTTTCCGATGATGTCCATTCCAAAAGCTGTGGCAATATCCGCTACCTTGCTGCCAATATTTCCAAATCCTATGATACCCATGGTTTTACCGGACAATTCCACTAAGGGATAGTTCCAATAGCAAAATTCAACCGATTGCGACCATTTTCCCTGCATCACAGAGTTACTGTGGTATTGTACATGATGACACAATTCCAGTAACAACGCAAACGTCATCTGCGCAACCGAATCGGTGCCATAACCCGGTACATTCGTAACAATGACGCCGTTTTCTCTCGCCGCTTGCGTATCCACAATGTTATAACCCGTTGCCAAAATGCCAATATACCGTAACGAGGAAAGTTGACCTAAAATCTCTTTGTTCAGAGGCGTTTTGTTGGTAATCACTATTTCCGCCCCCGCTGCCCGTTCAACTATTTTATCCATAGGCGTCCTGTCATAAATCGTTGCATCGCCCATCTTTTGCAGACCATCCCAGGAAAGGTCTCCCGGATTTAACGTAAAACCATCTAATACAACTATCTTCATTTTATCTTATTTATTTACAGCGATATAAAATTCTCAATTCTCAACTCTCAATTCTCAATTCTCAATTATTCACGGTATCATAAATGACAGTATGTTGGATTGCAGGAATGTAATCACACAAATGATGAACAAAAGGATGAAACTGTGTTTTATGGTAAACCTGAATAAATCCGATTCTTTTCCGGCTAATCCCACTGCGGCACAAGCAACCGCAATGGATTGCGGTGAAATCATTTTGCCGGTTACGCCGCCGGAGGCATTGGCAGCAAGCGCCAAAACAGGGTCCATCGCCGCGCTGTTAGCCGTTTCATACTGTAAAGGACCGAACAAATTGTTGGAAGCCGTATCCGAACCGGTGATAAATACGCCGAGCCAGCCAAGCACCGGCGATAAGAAGTGGAATGTTGCTCCGGTTTTTGCCAATGTGGCTGCCATTGCCAACATCATGCCGGAATAATTGGCTATATTGGATAATGCCAGCACAGACATGACTGTTACCAATGGCAACGCAATTTCTTTGCATGTCTCTGCAAATGTTTTGGCAAAATCAATCCATGACTGTCCCAATATAAATTTGGCGATGATCGCCGAAAATAAAACCGCCGTACCCGCTAATCCCAGAAAAGAAATCTTATATTGTAAAGTCGTCGGATTCCCGTCAGCATAAAACAAATATCCCATAACAGCAGGCACATCCTGTACCCATGTTAGCGCCCTGTCATTCAAAAGCGTTTTAATTTGAGGAACGCCCCAGAGCGAAACCATAACCGTCAAGATGATGTATGGCGACCACGCTTTTAAAATCTGTCTGCCGGTGTACTTTTGAATATTGTTTTCTGTTTGTTTCTCATTTTCAAAATAATAAACATTTTTTGGCTTCCAAAACCTCAAAAAAACGGCTAAGGCTAAAATTGACGACAGCGACGAAAGAATATCCGGCAGTTCGGGACCAAGAAAATTGGACGATAAAAATTGTACTGCGGCAAATACGCCGCCAACAACTAAAATAGCCGGAAGTACTTCTTTTGTTTTTTTCCAGCCTGCCATGATCAGTACTAAATAAAAGGGAACAAAGAACGAAACAAAAGGCAACTGACGACCAACCATTGCCGAAATTGCCGGCACGTCGTAGCCAAAATTGCCGTAAGTGGTAATGGGGATGCCGATTGATCCAAATGCTACCGGCGCCGTATTGGCTATCAAACACAATCCGGCTGCGTATAAAGGTTTAAAACCCAGTCCAATTAACAATGCCGCCGAAATGACCACCGGCGCCCCAAATCCGGCTGAACCTTCCAGAAAAGCGCCGAAACCAAAAGCAATTAGAATCGCTTGTAAGCGACGATCGTCTGTTATTGCGACAATGGAACTGCGGATAATCTCAAATTGACCGGTTTTGACCGTAATCTTGTACAAAAATACCGCCGTCAATATGATCCAACCAATAGGCATAAAACCGTAAACAGCGCCATACGACGAAATCATCACTGCCATACCCACCGGCATTTTGAAAAAAATCATAGCCAATAAAGCCGTCACCAACAATGCTGTAAGCCCGGCAAGATAACCTTTCATCTTTTGGATGGCAAGCGCCCAAAATAAATACAAAATGGGAATAAGCGCAACCCCAGCCGTCAACCAGATACTTCCGCCTACAGCGTCAACCTTAGTCGTAAAATCACCAAGAAAATTCATTCAGTTAAAAATTATATGTAACTATTATTCTATCACTAACATCTCAAAATCAGTTATTTTATCAACAGTGATGTTGATTTTACCATGCTGTATTTTCATGGGCGCTTTCTTTTTCTGAACGGTCATCCATGCGCTTTTGGGATTTAATCCGTTAGCGTCGATGGTAAGATGGTAGGGTCCAACGGGTATAAACTCGTCCAAATAACCCGTTCGGTTGGTTCCGGTCAGATTCGTTAAATGGACGACCAAGCGGTTTTCCTGTCCGTACAGTTTACAGTCAATATGTCCGGGTCCATCCAAATCGAGCGGCAATGCGCCATTAGCAGCCCATCGTACTGCATTGGCGAGCAATATGCCGTGGTCGGGCAACAATCCTCTGCCGTAGCAGCGGTCTACATCGCCGGCAAAATAAACTGCGCGCCCGCCGCCGGGAAGTGTTCCGGCAAACAGAGGAAAAGTATTCGGCTCTTCTTCGCGAATCCAGCTAAATTCCGGAGGATAAATAGGGAAGGGAGGGATATACGATAACAGCGGCTTCAGATTTCCCGTAGAACTGACCACTTGTATACCGCCGCCAAAAGGCAACATGGTAGTATTTTCAAATCCCGTCAGAATTTCGTGACGTTCAGAGGGCAAACGGAAGTAATTGTGCGCTCCTGCCGCTTCCCAACCGGCATTGACAGCGCCGATAGCGCCTTTGCTTTCACCCGTTCTGGCAAGTCCCAGCAAACGCCATAACTTGTCGTTGCCCGATGGTTGTCCATCGCCGTCCAATGTGGCAGTCATGCCGGTTACAACTATATTGCCGCCTTTGTTTACAAAATCGCAGACGGCATCAATTTCCTGATCCGTCATCACGGCAACGTCCGGTAAAATCAATGTGTTGATCCGCGAAGCATATTTACTGATATCCTGCACATTGACAGGCAAAAACGGGATGCGATAGCGCGACAGCGCCTGACAAAAACCCCTCCATGGCGTTGAAACCCTTTCTCTGACCTGTTCCCGTCCATAAAAGTCGGCATTGGGCTGACTCCAAACGATGGCAACATTGGCAAGATCTGTTCGATGGTACAGATATTGCTCATTATCGGCGTGCCACTGAAATATGGGTACGGGAGTTTCAAACTGTCGGCTATCATTTTGCCCTCCGCCCACATGGTGGAACCACGGAGAAAGTCCTCCGGCAATACCGGATATCATCCAAAGTCTGGTTTCTTCTTTGGGATTGGTTCCCAAACGAAAGGTACGGTTGCCGCGAATATAATTTGCCATGCTTTCAGGCGCTAATGCCTGTTCGTCAGAAGCAAGGCGCAGCAGCGTTCCGTTGACTACATTCTGTTCAAATCCGGCGCCTTCGCGACTTTGGTGATCGTTGAAAATCATTTTCGAACGCGCAAGGATAGCCTTCAGGTCATTGAAACTGCCCGATGCAGGGTCGGCATGAACCATCCCGAACCACAAACAATTTTCTCCGCCCGCTCTTTGGGTGACTTCGTTGAACAAATCCCAGTTGTCCATCCGACATTCATACCCCCAGCGCACCCATTCGCGGTATGCAGGGTCGTCCCATGACACCGCTTCGGGGAGGTCAAGCCCGCGTTCGGCTTTGAATTTGGTTTTGCAATTGTTGCAATAACAGATCGTATTGCGTTCGAGCCCCTTCCAACTATTGTCGGTGAAACCTTCAGGCTGGTATCGTTCAATGATTTCCTCCAATACCTGCGGAATAAACACCTTGTAGTAATCGCTGTTGATACAGGAAAAATAGCGGTCGTTGGATATGATGGGATCGCCGTTTTTTCTGCGGCAAAACCAGTCGGGATGCGCCTCGTAAAATTCTTTCGTCGCTCTGTTGATGTCCATACGGGCAACAACCGCAATCCCTTCCTCGCGGGCTGCATCGCTTACCCGTTTGAAGAAATCCTGTTCTCCCAGATATTGAGCCCTGTATTGCAGGTCGAATTTGCTGGGATAATACGCAACGATGCCGCCGCAGTTGATAATGACCCCCTGCGTTTTGGTACGACGCCACTGTTGCCGCCAAAACTCAATATCGGCTTTCGCCGGATCGTCTTCGGTAAAGTTGGTTTGCGCCCAGCGATAAGTGGTTTGGTACCAGGGCAAATCCGAGTTGACTTCTGTTTCGGCGTTTGCCGAACGCTTTTCAGTTGGCGTATTGCATGATGATAAGCAACACGATACGATGATAATGATAGAAATAAATGGGATGAAATTTTTCATGGGTATTGTTTATTTAAAATGTAATTAATTCTCCATCAGCGAGGTAAAATCTATTTCCTGCAATCCTTCCGCTTCTGTTACCCGTTCGTTTTCGCATTTCAGCGTTCTAAAAGGGTATTTCTTCAGCAGGTTGTAGTTGTGGGTTACCATCAACACTGTTTTTCCTGCATTTTTGATGTCGATAAGTAAATCCATGATCTCGGATGAGGTTTCGGGATCAAGGTTTCCTGTCGGTTCGTCGGCAAGGATGAGGTTGGGGGCATTCAATAACGCGCGGGCAATAGCGATCCTTTGCTGTTCGCCGCCCGACATTTGATGAGGCATTTTGTATCCTTTGTTCGACATGCCTACCAATTGCAGCACATCTTTGATGCGTTGCTCGGGATTGTTTTTCTTTTTCCATCCGGTTGCCTGTAATACGAAAGAAAGATTGTCGTACACCGTGCGATCGGTAAGTAATTGAAAGTCCTGAAATACAATACCCATCCGACGGCGAAGGTAGGGTTTCTGTCTCTTTTTTAACAGATGCAACGCGAAACCGGCAACATGAACCTGCCCGCTGTATAAGGGAAGTTCAGCATTCAATGTCTTTACCAGACTGGTTTTGCCGCTGCCTACTTTCCCTATCAGGTAAACAAATTCGCCGGGATGAACGTCGAAAGTTACATCTTTCAACACCAAATGATCGCCATGAAGAATGTCTGCATGACTGAATGAAACTGTTGGGTGTGTCGCCATTTTTTTATGATTTGAACGTGCAAATGTAGCAATATATTAATGAATAATACATATCTTTGTCGAAAAAAAAAGAATGTTCAGATCGGTATACATTTTTTTTGTGTTTTGGATGTTGGTGAATTTGAGGGTTTGCGGACAGGTGACCTATCATGAAATACTAGCGCAGGCGCTCCGTTTTCAGATGCAAGCCGATTCGTTGCAGCGTTTGCTTGAAGCGCAGGCATTGGCATTGTCTACAGCGCCGGAATCGAAAAAAAATGGAATACGAAACGACATACGCGAACATGAAGCGTTGGCTGTTGCATTGCAAAAAAGAGCCAACGAATGGTTTATTCAGGCGGCGGCGTTTGAACTGTACGCGATGGATAGCGATCATGTATCGACGTTTGAATCCGAATTTGCCATCCTGCCCAATTCGCCGTATTCAACAGCTCATCCGGCGCCTGTTGACGAGCCTTTGCCCGACGGCGTATTTTACAAAATACAATTGGGCGTTTTCAGAAATCCGGTGGCTACAAATGCCTTTAGGGGCTTGACCCCGATTTCGGGCGAAACCTTAGACAATGGTTTCATCAGGTATTATGCAGGCTTATTCTACAAATACGTCGACGCCGACGCCGCTGTGCGAAAAGTACACGAATATGGTTTTAGAGAGGCTTATATCGTGGCGTTTTACAACCGAAAGACCATCAGTATCGTGCGCGCAAGGCAGCTGGAAGCAGGTTATTAAAAGACTGTAAATGTTGGAAAAATTCGTAAATTTCGCCAAAATTTATCACAAAACTTTTCGTAATGTAAATTTCTTTACCTTTGCGGCTTGAAATTTTAATAAATCATCCAAAATGAGCCAACAACAAGAAACAGTGCTCAGCGGTATCCGTTCTACGGGTAGTTTACATTTGGGCAATTATTTCGGCGCGTTGCGCAATTTTGTGCGATTACAGGAAACGCACAAATGTTATTATTTTATAGCAGATTATCACTCGCTCACCACGCATCCAGCGCCCGAAGACCTGCATAACGGCGTCCGTCGTATCATTGCCGAATATATCGCTTCGGGAATCGACCCACAAAAATGTACGTTGTATGTGCAGAGCGACGTCCCGGAAATTTGCGAATTGTACCTTTTGCTCAATATGATTGCCTACGTGGGCGAATTGGAGCGTACCACCACATTCAAAGATAAAATTCGCGCTCAGCCGGGCAACATCAACGCCGGACTGCTCACTTACCCGGTACTGATGGCGTCGGATATTCTGATTCACCGCGCACATTGGGTGCCTGTGGGCAAGGATCAGGAACAGCACCTCGAATTGGCGCGCGTGTTTGCGCGACGTTTCAACAACACCTACAAGTGCGAACTCTTTCCCGAACCCCAAGCATTCAATTTCGGCGACAACCTGGTGAAAGTACCCGGCCTCGACGGAACAGGCAAAATGGGCAAATCCGAAGGCAACGGTATCTACCTGACCGACCCGCCTGAAATCATCCGTAAAAAACTGATGAAAGCCGTCACCGATGCCGGACCCGTAGAACCCAATCAAGAACCTGCAGAACCGATACAAAACCTGTTCGCCATCATGGATTTGGTGTCGAAACCCGACACAGCCGATTTTTTCCGTGCACAATATGCTTCTTGCAACATCCGTTATGGCGACCTGAAAAAACAATTGGCTGAAGATATTATTCATTTTCTAACGCCCATTCGCGAAAAATTCAACGAAATAATCAACGACAAGGAATATCTTGGAAAAGTTGCTGCGGAAGGACGCGACAAAGCACGCGCTAACGCCGATAAAACCATCAAGGAAGTTCGCAAAGCTATCGGAATCAAAAAATTATAAGAATTGTCATGATGAAATCAATACAGGAAGAACAGGACGCCATCATCAAAGAATTTGAAGTTTTCGACGATTGGTTGGATCGCTACGAATACCTTATCGAATTGAGCAATGACCTCGAACCCCTCGATCCGAAATACAAGACGAAGGAACATCTTATCGTCGGCTGTCAGTCGCGCGTGTGGCTGACGGCTGAAATGCGCGACGGTAAAGTAATATACGCAGCCGAAACAGACGCCATCATCACCAAGGGAATCATATCATTGCTGATTCGCGTCATGTCAGGACAAAAACCGGATGACATCGTGAATGTTGACTTATATTTTATTGACAGCATCGGTTTGCGGCAAAACCTCTCGCCAACACGCTCCAACGGACTGCTGTCCATGGTGAAGCAAATGAAATTATATGCACTGGCGTTTAGAGAATTAGAAATCAGGAATTAGATGATGGAAGAATTTTTGCAGTTGGAAACACGTATTGTCGAAGTATTGAAAAGCATCTACGATCCTGAAATTCCGGTGAACGTATACGATTTGGGGTTGATTTACGATGTAAGAGTGGATGAAAATCAAGCGGTAACCATCACCATGACGCTCACCGCCCCCAACTGTCCGGTTGCCGACGACATCCTGCTCAGCGTGAAGCAGAACGTAGAAGCAATAGAGGAAGTAAAAAGCGTAAATATACATCTTGTTTTCGATCCACCCTGGTCAAAAGCGATGATGACGGAAGAAGCGCTGCTGGAGCTGGGGTTGTTGTAAAATGAACAGTGCAATTGCATCACAATTTTACCAAAGGCATTT
>Ga0099364_10005598_pt1 | contig 18579 bp, 13 predicted proteins | sample TergutTh196P3_FD_73070 | JGI IMG/M metagenome (GOLD analysis project Ga0099364, IMG submission 73070) | Microcerotermes parvus P3 segment gut microbial communities from Pointe-Noire, Republic of the Congo - Th196 P3 | ecosystem: Host-associated > Arthropoda: Insects > Digestive system > Gut ...
CCCGGGTCGGGCACTGCTCAGCACCGGTCCGCCTGCACGGGTCGTCCGAGACCTGGGACACCACCACCGGGGAGTCCCTGGGCAGGTTCTCCTCGGACGACCAGCCGCTGGGCGTGCTGCACGTACCCTGCGGGAACCGGCGGGCCGAGGTGTGCCCGGCCTGCTCCCGGCTGTACGCCCGGGACACCTTCGAGGTCATCCGCACCGGCGCCGTCGGCGGCAAGACCGTCCCGGCGTCGGTCGCCTGCGCACCGCTGGTGTTCGCCACGCTGACCGCGCCGTCGTTCGGGCACGTCCACTCGGCCCGCAAGGACGGCGGCAGGTGCCGACCCGGCAGACCAAGCCTGTGCGGCCACGGCAGACCCACCCGCTGCGACGCGGTCCACTCCGCCGACGACCCGACGGCCGGGGCACCGCTGTGCGCCGACTGCTACGACCACACCTCGGCCGTCATCTGGCAGTGGTGGGCACCAGAGCTGTGGCGCCGGTTCACCATCCGCCTGCGCCGCGACCTGGCCACCACCCTCGGCGTCCCGGCATCCCGGCTGGGCGACGCGGCCAGCGTGCAGTTCGCCAAGGTGGCCGAGTACCAGAACCGGGGACTGGTCCACTTCCACGCCCTGGTCCGCCTCGACGGACCCGACGGGCCAGGATCGGCCGCACCCCTGGACGGGCACGACCTGGCCGCGCTGGTCCAGCACGCCGCCCAGGCGGTGCGGTTCGACGCCCCGCCCGTGGACCGGTGGGACTCTCCCCGGACCCTGCGGTTCGGGTCCCAGACCGACACCCGGACCGTCCGTGCCGGTGCCGTCGCCGGGTCCGACGACCTGACCGCCGAAGCGGTAGCCGGGTACCTGGCCAAGTACTCCACCAAGTCAGCGACGGCCGGACCGGGCGGGCGGGCGCACCTGGGCCGGATGGTCCGCACCTGCCGGGCCCTGGCCTGGCGTGCCGCCCACGCCTGCCGCACCCACCAGTGGCAGCCCGAGGACCAGACCGTCTGCACCTGCGGGACCTGCATCGACGGGCCGTACCGGCTGCTGGGCAAATGGGCCCGCACCCTCGGGTTCCGCGGGCACTTCTCCACCCGGTCACGCCGCTACTCCGTCACCCTCGGAACCCTCAGACGCGCCCGCCGCCGATTCCAGCACCTACGCGCCACCGACCCCGAACGACTGGACACCGCAGACCTCGAAACCCGCCTCCTGGCCGACGACACCGAGACCACCCTCGTCGTCGGGCAGTGGACCTTCATCGCCGCCGGATGGGACAACCCCGGCGACAAAGCCCTTGCTGACGCCGCCGCCGCACGCGCCCGCGAATACGCACAGTGGAAGGCACAACGACCAGAAACGAGCAGATAGACGGAAGAAAGGATGAGGACGATGCAGGAGATATTGACCCAGGCCGAGGTGGCAGCGGTGCTGCGCATCCCGGAGAGCACGTTGCAGGACCTCGCCCGGCGTGGGCACAGGTCCATCCCGCGCGGGTGGAAGGTCGGGCGGGCCTGGCGGTGGTCTGCCAAGGATGTCGAGGCGTTCATCGGCTCCCACGGGGAGAGGACGGCCTCGTGAGCGTCACGAAACGGGTGTACGCCGACGGGCGTACCGTGTATCGGGCTCGCCTGTGGGTAGTGCCGCCCCATGGACCGAGACGCCAGTTGGAGAAGGAGTTCCAGTCGAAGCGGAAAGCCGAGGCGTGGGAGCGGGAGCAGCGTCAGACGGCTCACGGGAAGAACATCGACCTGGAACGGCTCACACTGGCCGAATCTGGGCTGTGGGAACGGGCCGAACCGGTACTCAGGGCGCGTCTGGCTCCGAAGACGCTGGAGTACTACCGGCGCGGGTGGCGTGTACGTGTTATTGAGACGCTCGGAGGCGTCAAGGTCGGCGCTCTGTCGGTCGGGGATGTTGAGTGGGCTCAAGCCACCTGGATAGCGGCCGGGGCCAAGCCTTCGTCGGTGCGGCAAGCCCGACACGCCCTGTCAGCGGTACTCACCGTTGCGGTCAACGATGGCCTGCTCTCGTCCAACCCGGCGCGGATCGCACGGCGCCCGCCTGGTCGGGTTGGCAGGCGCGACGGGAACACTATGACGCCGAAAGACCTGGCCGCTCTGGTGGGGGCGATTCGCTCCGCCGCGAAGCCTCCCCTGTCGTTCGACCGGTATGCGCTCATGGTGGACCTGATGGGCGCTGCTGGACTCCGCTACGGGGAGGCTGCTGGGCTCTACGTCGGTGACCTGGACTTCAGTAGCCAGATGATCCATGTGCAGCGCCAGGTCACGGAAGTCCCGCTGGACGATGCCGAGACGGTGCTGCCTTCGGGACGCTGGCGTGACGGGAACCTCGTGTGGGGACCGCCCAAGTCGGGGAAGGATCGGGTCGTGCCGATGCCCCGCCACCTGGTGGGGCCCCTCATGGCGCACACCGCAGGACTGGCACCAACGGCGCTGGTGTTCGAGTCGAAGCACGGCAAGGTCACCCGGTCCAGCGTCCTGAAACGGGCCGTTGCGTGGCCATCGCTGGTCGCTCGTCTCGGGTACCCAGGGTTCCGCCTGCACGACCTGCGCGCCTCGGCGGTGACCAACTACCTCGACGCCGGGGTGCCGGTCCACGTCGTGCGGGACATTGCCGGGCACGGTGACATCAGCGTGACCGACAGGTACGCCCGTCGGCACACCAGTGCCCTCACCCAGGCTGCGGATGCCCTGGCCCGGTACTGCGATGGTGGGGAGGATGGTGGGGAACCCACCGCCAACCGAGCCGCAGGGCAGGCCCAGAAGTGAACGTCTTGCCTGTTGAGGCTGTCAGAGCCCCCTGTCGGATTCGAACCGACGACCTGCTGTTTACAAGACAGCTGCTCTGACCGTCTGAGCTAAGGAGGCGCAGGGCTAGGGTAGCCGGACCGGGCGGCAGCTCGTCCACCCGGTTTCGGATGGATCAGGTCTCAGCCCCTCGCCGCCTCGACCGCGGCCCGCAGGCTGCCGGGCTGCTTCCAGTCCTGGTCGGGCGTGCCGCCGAACTGCTCGCCGTTGACGAGCAGGGTCGGCGTGCCCCAGGAGCCGCTGTCCGGGTCGACCGGGAGCAGGGCGGTCGCGGCGACGGTCCACGGCACGAAGACGCGCAGCCGGGTGCCCTGGAAGTCCACGGTCGAGGTGAACTCGTCGGTCACCGCACTGCTGACGCCGACGATCTGGGCGATCTGGGCGATCTGGGGATCGGACAGGCCCGGGGTACCCTCCGGCGGCTGGATGCCCTCCGCCAGGAGCAAGTTGATGAAGGCCGGGACGTACTCGGGTTCCATCTCGGCCACCACCGCGACCGCGTTGACAGCCCGCGTCGAGTAGGCCGTGCCCTCGGAGTAGTGGTCGAGGAGCGCGACCGGGTGGTACACGACGGTCACCCCGCCCTCGGCGACCAGCGCCTCGAGGTCCGCGGCGTTGACCTGGTCGAGCAGGCCGCAGTACGGGCAGATGAAGTCGAAGTACAGGTCCACGACGACATCGCCCTCCCCGGCGACGCCCACCCCGGCGGCGCTGACCGGGATGCCACCGGTCGCGTCGGCGACGCTCGGTGTCAGGACGGCCGCCATCTCCGGGGGGCCACCGTCCGACGGGAGGACGAGGTCGCTGGTGTCCAGGGTCGGTTCCGGGCTGACTGCAGTCGTCCGCGAGTCCAGCGGTCCCGGACCGTCCAGGCCGCAGCCGACCAGGAGGGTCCCCACAGCCAGCGCAGCGGTCGTCAGCCGGGCGTGGCGCGCACGTCCGGTGCGCATCAGCCCTCACCGCCCGCCGGTTCGCTGGCCGCCGCGGCCCGGGCCGCCTCGACCGCCTGGGAGAGCGGCTCTCCGATGATGTAGTCACCGCTCGGGTCTCTGGCCACCCAGTCGGACCATCTTTCGCCGTTGATGAGGATCGTCGGTGTCGACTGCTGGCCGTCCTCGTTGAACGGGATGGTGGCCGTCACCGCGGCGACCCACGGCACGAACGTGCGCAGCGTCTCGCCCTCGAAGTCCGCCGTCGCCGTGAACCGGTCGGTCACGGCTGTCGGCACACCGACGCCCTGGGCGACCTGCGCGATCTTCTCGTCGGTCAGCCCGCGGGTGCCTTCCTCCGGCTGGGTCTTCTCGTCCATCAGCGCGACCAGGAAGGCGATGAAGTGCTCCGGGTCCTGGTCAGCCACCACCGCGACGGCGTTAGCAGCCCGGGCGGAGTAGTTGGTACCCAGGGAGGCGCGGCCCATGATCGCGACCGGGTGGTAGACGATCGTCACGTCGGCCTGGCCGGTCTGGGGGTCTACCAGGGCCTTGGCCTCGTCCGACTGCAGCTGTTCGAAGATGCCGCAGAAAGGACACATGAAGTCCAGGTACACATCGACCCTCACCCCGCCCTCGACCGCCACACCCACGCCCTGCTGGCTGACCGGGATCCCGCCCAGGTCCGGGTCGGCGCCCCCGGGCGCGTCGACGGCGGCGAGGTCGGGCGCCACGCTGGGAAGAGCAGCGGTGGCGTACTTCTCCTCGTTCGCCCGGATGTCCACCTGCCGCTTGACGAGGGCGAAGATCCCGTAACCGATCACGAGGACGGCGACGACCAGCAGACCGATCCCGACGATCTTGTTGCGCCGCGCCTCCCGCTCCTGCTTGTCCCGCAGCGCCGCGGCCTTGCGGCGCGCCTCCTCCCGACGCTGCGTCTTGGTCGGACGGTCGTTGCCGGCCATGAATCTCCTTCAGGTCAGTGAGAGCTCAGGTCTGGACAGCCTAGGTCGAGGGGTCCGCGGCCACCGCTGCCGCGCCACCGACGCCGGTGCGCCCGGGAAGCGGTCCGCAGCATGCGTCAAGGATAGACCGCTTACGCATCCGCACGGCGACGGTACCAGCCCCCGGTCAGGACGGGACGTCCGGCGGCGGCACCGGCCACCAGGTGGTCGTCGCGCCGTCCGCCAGCTGGGAGAACAGCACGGTGGCGGCCACCAGGCAGGCGATCACCACCGCCCCGGCCCCGGCCCGGCCCGGGGCCAGCGCGGCCAGGGTACGACGGGCGCCGACCCGGGTGGTCCGGCCCAGCGGCCCGAACCACGTCAGCACCACGAGCAGCAGCCCCAGCAGCCCCACGACGAGGCTCACCGCCCATCCGGTCAGCGCGGCGCCCGGCTCGGCCGGGCTCAGCGCGGCCCCGGCGAACCGCCAGGTCAGACCGCCCACGACCACGGTCCCCGCCGCGGCCACGACCAGCGCCGGGACCAGTCCCAGCACCGACAGCACCAGGTGCCACGGGATCGTCACCAGCGCCCGGGGCACGTCCCACCGGCTCACCCCGCGACGCATCCGGCGGGTGTGCAGCGCCTCCACGTCCGACCCGACGGTGCGGACCAGCACCAGCATCCCCACCACCGTCGCGAGCGTGGCGGCCGGCCACCTGGCGCCCGCGGCGACGACCAGCAGCGCCGCCGCCGCCAACGAGCCCCAGCGGGGATAGGCCGGGGGGCGGACGTACCCGTCCGTGCCGATATCGCTCTCCCCCGGTTCGCCGTCGGGACTGTCGATCACCTCGGTCACGGCGTCGTGGTCCACGACCGCGACAGGGCCGTCGTCCTCCTCGTCGTCGTCAGGCTCAGGGTGCTCGGCCTGGTCGCGCAGCGCCTCGCGCACACCGTCGGGTCCGGCCCGGTCGTCCGGGTCGGCGGACAGCGCCCAGTGCAGCACCGCCCCGCTGCGGGTCGGCAGCCCGTCGAGATCGGGTTCGCCGCCACGGGTGCGGGCCAGCACCTGGCCGAGCGACCCGGTGCCGTAGGGCGGGCGTCCGGTCGCGGCGAAGGCCAGCACCGCCGCCCAGCCCCACCAGTCCACCGCCGGGGTCGGGTCGCCCCCGTCGATCAGCTCGGGGGCCAGGAAGCCCGGCGAGCCCGCGACCAGGGACGTCGCGGTCAGCGGGCTGTCGTCGGCGGTCCGGGCCAGGCCGAAGTCGATGAGCACCGGACCGTCGCCGGTCATCATCACGTTGGACGGTTTCAGGTCCCGGTGCACCACCCCGGCGTCGTGCACCGCCACCAGGGCGTCGGCTAGGGCGTCGGCCAGGTCCGCCAGCGGCGCGGCGCGCAGCGGTCCTTCCCGGCGGACCACCTGGTCCAGGGAGCTCCCGGCGACCAGCTCGGTGACGATGAACGCCTCGGTGGAGTCCACCTCCGCGTCGAGCACCCGCGCCACCGCCGGGTGACGCAGCCGCTGCAGCGCCGCCACCTCGCGCAGCAGCCGGGTCCGGGCCACCGGATCGGCACCGACCTCCCGGTGGAGCAGCTTGAGCGCGACGACGTTCCCGCCGTCGTCCACGACGCGGTACACCGCGCCCATCCCCCCGGAGCCGAGGGGGGCGACGACGGTGTACCCGCCGATCGGGGTTCCCGGCGCCAGACCGATGCGCTCCATGCCCGAAACCTACCGGCTGACCGGCGCCCAGACCGGGCGGACACCCGATGGGAGACGATCGGCCATGCAGGACTTCTGGTGTTCACCGGTGGCCCGACGTCGCCGGTGTGAGGACGCCCGCAGCGTCCAGGGTCAGCTCGACGTCCAGGTCCAGCTGGTCGAGGAAGGCCCGGTCGTGGCTGACCACGAGCAGGGCTCCCCGCCAGGCGCCCAGCGCGTCGACCAGCTGAGCCTGGGTGACCAGGTCCAGGCTGTTCGTCGGCTCGTCGAGCACCAGCAGGTCGGCGGGCGGCTCGGCGAGCATCAGCCGGGCCATCGCCACCCGGAACCGCTCCCCGCCGGACAGCGACCCGACCAGGCGGTCCACCTGGTCGCCGCGCAGGTGGAACCGGGCCAGCCGCCGCCGGACCTCGCCTGGGGCGACCGTGGGCGCGGCAGCCCGCACCGCCGCGAGCACGGTGGCGTCGTCGTCCAGTCCGTCCAGCAGCTGCGGCAGATAGCCGACCCGGTCGACGTACAGCTCCGCGACCGGCCCTGGTCCGACGAGGGACGAAGCACCGGACGAGGGACGAACCTCTGGCTTCGTCCCTCGCTCGGTGCTTCGTCCCTCGTCGGCGAGAAGACAGCGCAGCAGGGTCGTCTTGCCGACACCGTTGGGGCCGGACAGGGCGACACGCTCGGGTCCGGCGATGATGTGGCTGCGGGCGTCCGTACCGGTCAGTGCCGCGATCCGACGACCGGCGGGCACCCGCGGGTCGGGCAGGTCGATGACGACCCGGTCGTCGGCGCGGACGGCGGCCTCAGCGTCGACCACGGCCGCCTGGGCCGCGGCGACCTTGGCGTCGGCCTGGCCTCGTCGGGCCCCGGCGGACTTCTGCGCGGCGTTGACCCGCATGTCGATCGCCGCCGGGACGAAGCGCCGGTTGGCTCGGTCGGTGCGGCCGGACCGCTCGGCGTGCGCCACCCGCTGCTCCAGCTGCTGGCGCTGGCGTCGTTCGGTGGCCAGGGCCTGCTCGGCGGTGCGCAGTGCCTGGCGGGCGGCGTCCTGCTCGACGGCGATCTGGGCGGTGTAGTGCCCGTAGGCCCCTCCGAACACCCGCAGCCCGCCGTCCCGTAGCTCGACGGTCTCGTCCATGGTGTCGAGCAGGTCGGTGTCGTGGCTCACCACGACGAGCGTGGCCCGCCACCGGGCCAGCAGCGTGACCAGCCGCTCCCGCGAGGGCGCGTCGAGGTTGTTCGTCGGTTCGTCGAGCAGCACGACGTCCGCCGCCCGCACCACGATCCCGACCAGCGCGGCCAGCACCGTCTCGCCTCCGGACAGCGTCGCCACCGGCCGGTCCAGCCGGTCGACGGTCAGGCCCGCCTCGGCCAGCGCGGCCAGGCTGCGCTCCTCGACGTCCCAGGCGTCGCCGACCGTCTCGAAGTGCGCCGGGTCCGCGTCGCCGTGCTCGATGGCCCGCAGCGCCGCCAGCACCGGCGCCACCCCGAGCAGGTCCGCGAGCGTCGCCCCGGCCGTCGTCGCCCCGGTCGCGGCGAGGTCCTGCGGCAGGTAGTCCACGACCCCCGAGGTCACGACGCTCCCGCTGGTGGGTCGCAACCGCCCGGCGACCAGCCGCAGCAGCGTGGACTTGCCGGTGCCGTTGGCCCCGACCAGCCCGGTACGGCCCGACCCGAACGTGCCGGACACCTGGTCGAGGACGACGCTCCCGTCCGGCCAGGCAAAGGTGAGGTTGGACAGGGTGACGGCGGCGGTGCGCGGGGGCATGGGAGGTCTCCTGGAGCCGACGGGTGCCGACCCAGGCGGAATCCACCCTCCATCAGGGTGCGCGCGCAGGATCACGCGCAGGATCAGCGGTGGTTGGCAGCCAGACCCGTCATCATGCCCTCCAGCACGAGCGTCCCCGCACACTCGGCACCATGCCGCAGGGAACGCTACCCACGATACCCGCGCGTCGCCGAGGCGCCGAGCGGATTAGTCCGGTCGACTCAGGTGGTCAGGACAGCCCGCGTCGTCGTAGTCGGGTTCGGAGCCGATGGATGAGACCAGCCGGTCTGAACAGCGCTGATCCCAGTTCGTGGTTTCCACGCCGTTCCACCGTTTCGAAACGGTGGAACGGCGTGGAAACCACGAACCGAGCCATACTTATCGGCCTGCTGTTGGAGAGGAGGTGTGAGGTGGCGGAGGTGGTGGTGGTGGTGGTGAGTCTGCCTGGCGGGTTCGATGCCGACGACACCACGGGGCGACGCCCTCTACCGACACTGCTCCCCCAGCGCTCCACCGCCGCGCGGAGCCTCTCGCGCGGGGGCTTCCCTGGGATGTCACAGTCGACGAGCACCACTGTCTAGCTCCCTTCTCGACGCCCGGACGATAAGGTCTTCAGAGGAAGACAACCCGACAGCCAGCGCCGACCGAGGAGATGTCGTCCGTGCCCGACCCGTCGCAGGCAGGCCACCAGCTCGTCGTCGTCGCCAACCGGCTGCCGATCGACGTCGCTGTCGGCGAGGACCGGTGCGTGTCGTGGCAGCGCTCTCCCGGCGGGCTGGTGACGGCGCTGCGCCCGGTGACCGAGGCCACGGACGCCGCCTGGGTGGGCTGGGGCGGCGCCGCCGACCTGGAGATGGAACCGCTGGAGGTGGACGGCACCCGGCTGGTCCCGGTGACGCTGTCCACCGCCGAGGTGGTCGCCTACTACGAGGGCTTCTCCAACGACACCCTGTGGCCGCTGTACCACGACGTCATCGCCCCGCCCACCTTCCACCGCTCCTGGTGGGACGCCTACCGCACGGTCAACCGGCGGTTCGCCCAGACCGCCGCCGCGCAGGCCGCGGTCGGGGCGACGGTGTGGGTGCACGACTACCAGCTGCAGCTGGTCCCGGCCCTGCTCCGCGGGCTCCGGCCGGACCTGAAGATCGGGTTCTTCCTGCACATCCCGTTCCCGGCCCTGGAGATCTTCGCCCAGCTGCCCTGGCGACAGCAGGTGCTGCACGGGCTGCTCGGGGCGGACCTGCTGGGCTTCCAGCGGGCGGGCGGGGCGCAGAACTTCCTGCAGACGGTCCGCAAGTACACCGAGGCCACCACCCGCGGCCCGGTCATCGAGGTCCCGTCCGCCGACGGCGACCCGCGCCGCGCCCGGGCCAGCGCCTTCCCGATCTCCATCGACTCGGCCGCTTTCTCCGCCCGGGCCCGCACCGACAAGGTCCGCGACCGGGCCGCTACGCTGCGCGCCGAGCTGGGCAACCCGCAGGTGGTGCTGCTGGGCGTGGACCGGCTGGACTACACCAAGGGCATCCGGCACCGCCTGCAGGCCTACGGCGAGCTGCTGGACGACGGGCGGCTGTCCCCCGAGCGCACCGTGCTGGTGCAGGTCGCCAGCCCCAGCCGGGAGAACGTCGACGCCTACGTCCAGCTGCGCGACGAGGTCGAGCTCACCGTCGGGCGGATCAACGGCAGCCACGGCACCGTCGGGCACACCCCGGTGCAGTACCTGCACCAGTCGTTCGACGCCGACGAGATGGCCGCCCTGTACCTGGCGGCCGACGTCATGCTGGTCACCGCGCTGCGCGACGGTATGAACCTCGTGGCCAAGGAGTTCGTCGCCGCGCACTTCGACGACTGCGGCGCCCTGGTGCTGTCGGAGTTCGCCGGGGCGGCCGACGAGCTGACCAGCGCCCTGCTGGTCAACCCGCACGATATCGACGGTCTCAAGGACGCGATCGTCACCGCCGCCGAGATGGACGGTCGTCAGAGGCGCCGCCGGATGCGCAAACTGCGCCGCCGGGTGCTGACCCACGACGTGCAGACCTGGTCTGCCAAGTTCCTCGACGCCCTCACCGAGGTGCGCCGCACTGCCTGACCCTCGGTCCCGCCGGGCCGACCGTCGTGCCCGCACCCAGATCAGATGCCCTAGGGTGGACGGTGGACACCCGACTGAGGCGAACGGCGATCCCGCTCGTCGACCGGACCGATCGAGGGTGCTGCTGAGCGCATCGCACCGACTCCGGAGATATGCCATGTCTGAGCCTTGCCCCGGACCGTCCGAGCTGGCGGACGCCCTCACGGCCCTGGCGGCCGATCCCGGGCGCGCGCCGGTCCTCCTGGCGCTGGACTTCGACGGCACCCTGGCCCCGCTGCAGGACGACCCCGAACAGTCCCGGATCCTGCCCGCGGGCGTCGTCGTGCTGCGGCGGCTGGCCGGTGCGGGGGTGCGGCTGGCGCTGGTCTCCGGGCGCGGGCTGACCACGCTGGCCCGGCTGGCCGAGGTACCCGTCGGCACCGTGCTGGTCGGCTCCCACGGCGCGGAGCGGGCCCGGCTGACCCCCGCGGGCCTGACCAGCCTGCCCGACCCGCTGACCCCCGCCCAGGCGGACCGGCTCGCCACCGCCGGTGCCCAGCTGGCCCGGGTGGTCCGAGGCCGGGAGGGGGTGTGGGTCGAGACCAAGCCGGCCGCTGTCGTCGTGCACACCCGGCTGGCCGCGCCCGACGTCGCCGAGCAGGCGCTGACCCAGGCCCGCACCGTCGGCGCCCGGCTCGGCGCGCACGTGCTGGAGGGCAAGGACGTCGTCGAGCTGGCGGTGGTCGACGTGGACAAGGGCACCGCGGTGACCGCGGTGCGCGCCGAGACGGGCGCTACCACCGTGGTGTACGCCGGGGACGACCGCACCGACGAGCACGCTCTGGCCGCGCTGCGCCCCGGAGACCTCGGGATCAAGGTCGGCGCGGGCCAGACCCGCGCCACCTTCCGGGTGCCCGACCCCCAGGCCGTGGTGGCAGCCCTGGAGGTGCTGGCCGATACCATCACCGGAACCCGCTGACCACCCGGCACGAGCCCGTCCACCCGTTCGCCCGCTCGGCGACCCCCCTCGACACGAGCCGCGCTGGTCCGACCGGCTGACTTGCATGGACGATACCGGGACATCAGGGATACTCATGAGTCAGGAACCGGTAGGCGTGTGATACTGGCCCGAGGCTCAGGGGCTCCTGGGTCCTGGGCCGTCGGCGGCTGCCGCTTGGTACCTGGCGCGACCCGACCGGGTCGCGTCTCGCCTTCACTACGGATCGTCCGGCACGTACCTGCCGGTGAAGGGACGGCACGGCTGTGTCCACTGTCACGTTCGACCATGCGACCCGCGTCTACCCCGGGACCGAACGTCCCGCTGTCGACGCACTGGACCTGGAGATCGAGGACGGTGAGTTCCTCGTCCTGGTCGGCCCGTCCGGGTGCGGCAAGTCCACCTCGCTGCGGCTGCTCGCCGGGCTGGAGGACGTCGACGCGGGGCGCATCCTCATCGGCGAGCGTGATGTCACCGGCGTGCCGCCGAAAGACCGCGATATCGCGATGGTCTTCCAGAACTACGCCCTGTACCCGCACATGACCGTGGCGGCCAACATGGGGTTCGCGCTGAAGATCTCGGGCACGCCCCGGGCGGAGATCCGCCAGCGCGTCAAGGAGGCCGCGCAGATCCTCGACCTCACCGCGTACCTGGACCGCAAGCCGAAGGCGCTCTCGGGCGGGCAGCGTCAGCGCGTGGCGATGGGCCGGGCGATCGTGCGCAACCCGCAGGTGTTCCTCATGGACGAGCCGCTGTCCAACCTGGACGCCAAGCTGCGCGTGCAGACCCGCACCCAGATCGCGTCGCTGCAGCGTCGGCTGGGCGTCACCACGGTGTACGTCACCCACGACCAGACCGAGGCCCTGACCATGGGCGACCGGATCGCTGTGCTCGACGCCGGGCTGCTGCAGCAGGTCGGCACGCCGCGGCAGATGTACGACGCCCCGGCGAACGTGTTCGTCGCCGGGTTCATCGGCAGCCCGGCCATGAACATCGGCACCTACCCGGTGACCGGCAGCACCGTGTCCGTCGGCGGGGCCAGCCTGCCGCTGCCCACCGACGTGGTCGCGCAGATGACCGCCGACGACGACGGCAAGATCACCCTCGGCTTCCGGCCCGAGTCGCTGGACGTCACCGCACCCGCCCCGGACGCCGTCGACGTTGACGTGCACATCGTCGAAGAGCTCGGCTCGGACGCCTTCGTCTACGGTTCCCTGGCCGGCCAGGACCCCGGCACCCAGGTCGTCGTCCGCGTCGACCCGCGCCAGGTGCCACAGAAGGGCCAGACCATCGCGGTGCGGATCCGCCCCGGCGAGCAGCACCTGTTCCACGCAGGCAGCGGCCGACGGTTCGACTGATCCGACAGTCGGCTGCCGGACGGGGCCGCGGCTGTGGGACCTACGGGGCCGACCAGGTCACAGGCAGCTTCTGGTTGAGTATGTCGACCCTGGGGGTGCCCAGCGAGAAACCAGGCGCGTCGGTCGCGGTATTGGTGACATCACCCTCTACGGGCTGGTCGTCCAGGGTGCCGCTGATAGCGATGTTCACCAGTCCTTCTGGAGCGGTGGCGTAGGCCCAGGCCGGGTTCGTGGTGTTGAGCCTCGGCTCCAGCGCGTCGAGTGCGTCGCTGAGCTCTGGGCTGAGCGTCCGCACGACCGACCCCTCGGTGACCGTCGTTCCGTTGGCCAGCCGCGCAGGCACGTCCAGGCCGCTCCCGGCGCACCCGGAGTCGAGGTTCACCGATGCCACGCAGGCCTCCACCGAGGCGCGCACCGCCTCGCGGAACGCCGCGACCCCGTCGTCCGTCAGCGTCGCCGAGATGGCGGGGAGCGTGACCTTGTCCAGGTTGGTGACCTGGAAGGTCGCGGTCCCCAGCCGGATGTACTTCTCGGCCTCCTCCGTCAGGGTGATCGCATAGCTGCCGGGGAACAGCACGACTTGCGACGAGTCCTTCACCTTCTGGCCGTTGACCACCAGCGGCAGGTCTCCGGCGGCGGCGGACAGGTCGACGGTGGCCGTGCCCTCGACGATCTTCCAGCTGCCCTTGTCCTCCTTGACGGTGAAGGTCTGGTCCACGCCCGCGTCGCCCAGCCGGTATCTGGCCTTGACCTCGACGGTGTCGTCGGTCGACGAACGGCCCCTGACGTTGATGTCCGTGAAATTGGCGGCGTCGTACGACTGGGCGAGCACATCGTCGGTGAGCAGCTCGGTGGAGGTCGGCTTCTCGGCCAGGTAGTCCAGCGCCTTGGACGCGTCGCCCCGGGAGACGGCCCCCAGGTAACCACGCACCGCGTCCTCGGCCGCGGTCACCCGGCTGGCCGAGGCCGAGGCGGCGGCCTGCGCCTCGTCGCTGTCGGTGTTCGCCAGCAGGAGTATCACCAGGAGGAGGACGAGGGTGAGTGCCCCGACGACCACCAGTCGCAGCCTCTTCTGCCTCTGGTGCTTCTCGTCCTCCGGGGAAGGCGCCGCCTGGCCGTCCTGCGTGGTATCGGAAGACAGCATCGGGTCGAAGGTGTACGGCCCAGCCGGGCCCGGGTACGACCCTGGGACGGCCGGGGGCTGGCCTGGCCGTCCCGGGGAGCCGGTCGGCATACCGGGACCATCGGTGCCGGGCGGCGGCGCCACGCTGGGCACGGCCGTGGGCCCGACAGACATGGCCTGAACGACGGAAGGTGGCTGGTCAGGCGCGGCGGGAGCGCCAGACGACGGGGTGACCGGCGAGTCCGGCGTCGTCGGGGCGACCGGCGGCGAGTCCGGCGTCGTCGGGGCGACCGGCGAGGCCGCTGGTGCACCCGGCACGAGCTCACTGGCCGGGGTACCGGTCGCAGGGGCCTGCGGCCCGGCCGGTACCGGAAGTACCGGCTGGACTAGTACCTGCTGGACCGGTACCGGCTGGACCGGGAGTACCGGCTGGACCGGAGGTACCGGCTGGACCGGGAGTACCTGCTGGACCGGAGGTACCGTCCCCGGCACTGGGGGTACCGGCATTGGAGGTACCGTCCCCGGCGTCGGCTCGAACGAGGGGGCCGACGCGGCAACCCCGGGCAGCACACCAGGCACCGGTGGACCGACCGCAGGCGCACCAGGGGCTGCAGGAGCGACCGGCGGCACCGGCGCACCGGGAGCCGATGGAGCGACCGGCGACGCCCCCGGCGCGGGCGAGAGGCTTGGATCAGGGGCCGGAGAGGGTATCGGCGCAGGCCCGGGCGTCGGTTCAGGCGGTGCACCGTACGGCACAGGGGGTTCCGGCGCAGGCGCAGGGGGTTCCGGCACAGAGGGCGCAGGAGGTTCCGGCACAGAGGGCGCAGGAGGTTCCGGCACAGAGGGCGCAGGAGGTTCCGGCACAGAGGGCGCAGGAGGTTCCGGCACAGAGGCGACGGCGGTCGGCGGCGCGGACTCGTCTGGGACCAGGGAACCCGTGCTGCGAGCCTGGACGACGACGGTGTCGTGAGGTTCCGGGTCGGGCGGTTCCGGTGGAGGTGCCGACAGGACGTGCAGCCCGGGCGGGAGCGGCTCCACCATGGGTGCGAGCACGACCGCGGGCAGGCCCGGAGCCGGGGACGGCGGACCGGCGGGTGCAGGCGACGGCCCGGCGCCGTCGGGCGCGGTTGGTGTCCCGTCAGGCTGAGGGCTGGGAGCACCGGACCCGGTCGGTCGCCGGTCGTCTGGCTCGGTCATGGCACTCCTGTCGTTCTGTCCGGCCCGTAGGCCCGTAGGCCCGTGACCTGTAGACCCGTAGGCCCAGGATATCCACAAGCCGATACCGAACGGACGTCGCCGCGACGCCCGGGTCGGCCCAGCCGGTCTGGCCGGGTCGGCCCAGCGACCGCGGTCGGCGACGGACTACCGGCCTGACCAGGTCACGGGCAGGGCCGGATCGGTCATGTCGACCTCCGGGGTGCCCAGCTGGAAACCTGGCTGCTCGGTCAGGGCGTTGCGGACGTCGCCCGCGACGGCCTGGCCGTTCCGGGTACCGGTGATGGCGATGTTCACCAGCCCGTCCGGAGCGACGGTGTAGGCCCGGGCCGGGTTGGTGCCGGACAGCCGCGGCACCAGAGCGTCGAGCTCGGCGCTGAGCTCGGCGCTGAGCGTCCGCACGACCGTCCCCTCGGTCGTCACGGTCCCGTCGCTCATGCTGGCGGGCACGTCGAGCCCGCTCCCCGGGCAGCCGGACTCCAGGTTCGGCGACGCCACGCAGGCCTCCACCGAGGCGCGCACCGCCTGGCGGAACGCCGCGACCCCGTCGTCGGTCAGCGTCGCCGCGATGGTGGGAGTCTTGACGTCGTCGGAGCCGGTGACCTGGAAGGTCGCGGTCCCCAGCGTGATGTACGCCCCGGGGTCGCCCGCGACGGTGAGCGTGTAGCTGCCGGGGAACAGCACGACGGCCGACGTGCTGGTCACCGCCTGGCCGTTGACCGCCAGGGGCAGGGCCCCGGTGGCCACGGACAGGTCGACCGTCGCCGTGCCGTCGACGACCGCCCAGGCAGTCGACCCGGTACCGTCGCGCTCGGTGACGGTGAACGTCTGGTCCACGTCCGTGTCACCCAGCCGGTAGCTGGCCTTGACCGCCACGGCACCGCCCGTCGCCTCGCCGGCCCTGACCTTGATACCGGTCAGGGCGGCGGCCTCGTTCGACGCGGCAAGCACGTCGTCGGTGAGCAGCCAGGTGGAGTCCGGCTCCTCGGCGAGCTGCTCGAGCGCCGTGGCCGCGTCGCCCTGGGCGATGGCCTCCAGATAGCTCGTGACCGCAGCTTCGGCCGCGGCCTGGCGGTCCGCCGCGGCCTGGACCCCACCGTCCCCGGAGACCTTGTCCCAGACGAAGAACCCCCCGACGGCGACGACGACGAGCGCCACCGCACCCGCGACGACCAGCCACAGCACCTTCCGTCCCCGACCCTCGTCGGGTTCGGCCCAGGGGTCCTGCGCGGGCCTGGAGGTCGGCCTGGGGGTGGGCGAGTACGGCCCGGCCGTGCCCGGATACGGCTCCTGACCAGCCGGGAACCGGTCCAGCGGACCGACCGGGTACTGACCGGGCACGGACGGCGGCCCGGCGGGTAGCGGCCCGGAACCAGGCAGAAGCCCGTCAGTGGTCGGCACCGCCTCGGGCAGGCCCTGCGCTGCGGGAACGGGCTGATCGGGCTGAGCGGGCCAGGTCGGCGCAGGCGGGACCCCGTAGGGGCTCAGGTCACCTGGTACGAACCCGTCCGGCAGGACCTCACCGGGTGGGACGGCCTGCGGCGCGCCGGGCCCCAGCCCGTCCGATCCGGGCCAGGGCTGTCCCGTGCTGAGCTGTCCGACCTCGGCCTCGTACCAGGGGAGCTCGGGCGCACCGTCAGCACCGGAGACCAGGACACCGGAAGCCGACAGGTCGGGAGCAGACAGGGCCGGAGGAACCGGGACGTCGGGCACCGGAGCGGACGAGACGTCCGGCACCAGACCCATCAGCGCACCGAGAGCGGCCAGAGAGTCAGGCGGTGCCGGAGGAGCCGACGGCATCGGCGGGACGTCCGGCAACGGCGGAGCAGCCGGGACGTCCCACACCGACGGGCCCGTCGAGACACCAGGCGGCAGCAGCGGAGCGGGCACGGGCGAGACCGCGGGAGCAGGCGGAGGCGGCAGGACCGGCGGGACGTCCCACACCGACGGACCCGGCGGCGGGCCAGGCGCGGGCGGCAGGCCCCCAGGGGGTGGCGCCCACCCAGACGACGGCGGGGCACCTGGCGCCGACGGGGTGACGCGCGGCGCGGCTGACGGGCGAGAGATCACGACCGTAGGGTCTGCCGCGGAGTCTGGGGCACAGGGCGGCAGCGGTGGTACGGCGCTGTCTGGCGCGACCGGCGGGACGGCCGGGTCCCCGTCGGGCTGAGGGCTGGGCGGGGTCGGCTCCTGGCCGTCTGGCGCTGTCATGGCACTCCTGTCGTTCCGCCTGGACTCCTGGGCGTCTGCCCGTCCTTCCGCGCGCTATGGTGCGTCCGGCCCGCACGTGGGCACAGGATATCCGTCCGGCGCCCGTCGCAGACCGGGATCGGTGCCCCTTTTCCCGGCCGGACACGGCATACTTCGTCGTCATGAGTCGTCAACGCGAGGCCCGCCAGAAACAGGCGGCCAAGGAACGCCGGGCAGAGAACCGCAAGCTGGCCGAGGCCGAGCGGGCCCGACGGCGCCGCAACGCCCAGATCAAGAAGGTCGCGCTGCGGGTCGGCGCGGTGGTCGCCGTGGTCGCGGTGGTCGTCGCCGTCGTGGTCGTGGTGCGCGAGGTGATCCGGTCCGGCCGGATCGGCCCGGTGAACATGGCCAGCGACGGGCTGCTGATCACGGGCGACAGGGAGGCGGCCACCGCCGTCGCCGTGCGGACCGACCCGATCCCGGCCGACGGCTACCCGACGCCCCACGACATCAGCGACCGGGCGGCGGGGCTGCTCGATATCGTCGTGTACGTCGACTACGGCGACCCGGCCAGCGCCCAGTTCTGGCAGGCGTCCGGACCGGTCCTGACCAAAGCGGTCACCGAAGGGTGGCTGACGCTGGAGATCCACCCGGTCGCGCTGGAGACCCGGACCGCCGCGGCTCCCGCGCCCACCGTGGACCCGACCGACCCCGACGCGGACCCCGCTGCCGACCCGGACACCGACCCGGACGCGGCTGATCCGGCCGTGGACCCGGCGGCCACCGAGCCCACGGCCGACCCGACCCCCGCGGCGGCCACCCTGGGCGCCACCGACCAGGACTACGCCAGGCGAGCCGCGAACGCCTTCGCCTGTGTGGCCACGGACTTCCCCGACCAGGCGCTGGCCGTGCACGACGCCCTGCTCGCCGTGCAGCCCACGCTGGGCACCAAGGGGCTGACCGACGCCGAGCTGGTCACCCTGGTCGAGAACGTCGGCGTCGACAGCTCCAAGGTGCGCTCGTGCATCGGGGCGCACAATTTCGTCGGCTGGGTCAAGAAGGCCACCGACCGGGCCGGGAAGACCGTCGTGGCGCCGTCCGACCTGCGCTGGGCGGTGACCGAGACCCCGACGGTCGTCGTCGCCGGTGAGGTCTACTCCGGTCCGCCGTGGGACAGCGAGGCGTTCTTGTCGTTCCTGGACATCGTCGGACAGAGCTACATCTCGGCCGACTACCCGCTCGACGAGACGTTCGACGACGAGATACCCGACGGAACGCTACCCGAGGAGACGGTACCCGAGTCGCCCTGACCAGCCCGGTGCAAGGGTCCGCGGGCCGGTACGAACCTGGCTCTTCACAGTTGAGGGTGTAGTGGGCTGACGGGTGAGGGTTGGTAGGGGCGGCGCGTCGGTCGTCGGTGGGGTCGAGGTCTTCCGATGA
>Ga0099364_10005599_pt1 | contig 18576 bp, 16 predicted proteins | sample TergutTh196P3_FD_73070 | JGI IMG/M metagenome (GOLD analysis project Ga0099364, IMG submission 73070) | Microcerotermes parvus P3 segment gut microbial communities from Pointe-Noire, Republic of the Congo - Th196 P3 | ecosystem: Host-associated > Arthropoda: Insects > Digestive system > Gut ...
CCGTCAAGTCTTGCCAAAACAGTAAGAAACATACCGCGTGTCATGCTGTTCCTCGGTGCGAATAAATTATCGCCTATACCCTCAAACAGTCTGCGCGCCGTCACAAAAGATACTGCATTATAAAACCAGTCTGTTTCCGAAACGTCGGTAAAATTAATCCTGTTCGGTGCGATTATATATAATTCGCCAATAATCCCCGCAAATTCCATAATTCCCTGTTTCTCGTCATATTTGCTCGCCGCCACAGGTTCCATTGTACCTGATGGGTTGAGATGATATACAACAAGATTTTCCGGGTTTTCGCCGCTGTAGTTGATATATGGCACAGAAGCTATCGCTTCATTGTCAGATTTTTCGCTGTATATAGTAAAAACAGAATGGTCAGCAGTAAGTTTTTGCAGATTTTCAGGAATAAAAGATTCGTCAATTTCTATTATTTCCACATCTTGTTCACCGGGGGGTTCCCCCTGTGTCTGGGAAAATTCCGAACCCGGAGTATTCGCGGAAGGGTCGCCGTCACTTATGACAGTTACACCCCCGTTTGTTATCGAAAGGGCAACCTGTGTTCCGTTAGCGTCGATTGAATCCTGCGGTTCGCATATAACTGCTACAGTGGCAGTTCCCGCAGCCGCACTGTTTAAAACTGTGAATTTTAAGTTTAAAATTACCCCTGCCGACGAATCATTAGAAACTCCATACCATAAAACCGTGAACGGATTGCGTTGGACTGTTTCTTGAGTGACTCCGATATATGTAAGACGGGACAACGCTGTTCCTTTAGTAACCGAGTTCACACCGTCTATACGCAGTCTTGATGAATCATATTCTATTTTAATTCGTAATCCGGCGATACCGGAGTTGGTTTCCAAATTAATTGGTATATCTACAGTTTCGCCCGGTTCCGCTGTTACCTGCCCTACTTTCAAGATTGCTGTATTGGCAGCGGATAAAACCGGCAAACAAAGAAATAATGCCACGCACATACAAATTAAATATAATAAAGTTTTTCGTAATAATCTTATTATTGCTAAAGAAACCCCGCATATTTTATTCTCGCTCATAAACAGCCCTCCTGTTTATATTATCGTTACTCAATTTTAAAATAAAAGTTTTTTAAGTGTATGACATAATAATAAAGGTTTACAGATTTTGAATATAAATTTGAATATCAAAAGGTACACCTTTTGTCAGTTCTTTTTTTTATTGTCTGCAAAGTGCAAAATAGACAATATTTTGTTGGTATTTTCCGATAAAGTTAGTAATTTTAACGAAAAAAACTATTTATATTCAAAAAAATCTCTACTATCAAAAGGTGTACCTTTTGATAGTTCAAAATCTTTAAACCAAGAGGCAATAATAATCAATTCAACTTATTATAGATTATACATCAAATTAAATAAAAAATCAAGGGCTAATATAACATTTTTGTAAATATTATTGAATTTTATATAAATTTATAAGGTGCTGTTTATATGTATGACGTGACGTCCCGGCGCACCGTAAATTCATACCTTATACCGATGAATTTCCACAGTGCGGCATGGAAGCCACGTCCTGCATGATTATAATTATATTTAGAGCTTTCCGGTGAAGTCTATTAAAATTTAGGTAATCCCCGGAAGATTTTACTTGAAATATCTCGCGACTCCACTTTTTTCCGCTGCCCTTTCGACAGCTTCAGCGACAGAAACGGCGACAGCCCTGTTCAATGGGTTGGGTATAATATAATCTTCGGATAATTCACTGTCTTTTATATACCCGGAAATAGCTTTAGCAGCGGCTATTTTCATTTTTTCATTAATATCTGAAGCACATGAATTTAAAGCTCCGCGGAATATCCCCGGAAAAGCAAGCGCATTATTTATTTGATTCGGCAAATCACTGCGACCGGTTCCGGTGATAGCCGCCCCGCCTGCTTTTGCAATATCCGGCATAATTTCAGGCACAGGATTAGACAGGGGGAATACTATAGGCTCTTTGTTCATACTGCTGACCATTTTTTGGGTGACACATTTCGGGACTGAAAGACCTATAAAAATATCTGTCCCCGCCATCACATCGGCAAGACTGCCCTTACGCCGTTCGGGATTGGTAATTTCAGAAATTTGTTGTTTTTCTGTATTCAAATCATCTCTGTCTTTGAATATTGCGCCTTGGCGGTCGCATAAAATCAAATTTTTAATTCCCGAATCAATTAAAAGGCGTGCTGTCGCAATTCCTGCGGCACCCGCGCCGTTTATAACTACCGAAATATCCCCTGATTTTTTGCCGGTTATACGTAGTGCATTTAATACTGCGGCTAAAACGACTACTGCCGGGCCATGCTGGTCGTCATGAAATATAGGTATATCACAACAGTCTTTTAAACGTCTTTCAATTTCAAAACATCGGGGTGCGGATATATCCTCAAGATTTATCCCGCCGAAACTGCCGGACAGCAACCGCACTGTATTAACAATATCGTCAATGTTGCGGGAACGTATACAAAGCGGTACGGCGTCTACATCTCCCAGTTCTTTAAAAAGAACAGCTTTTCCTTCCATAACCGGCATTGCCGCTTCCGGTCCTATATCGCCTAAGCCCAATACTGCCGTACCGTCCGTTACAACGGCGACAATATTTGAACGGCGGGTAAGCGCGTAGCTTTTAAACAAATCTTTTTGAATAGCCAGACACGGCTCGGCAACTCCGGGAGTATAAGCCAAAGACAAATCCTCTCGCGACTGTACGGGAACTCTGCTGACCACTTCGATTTTTCCCTGCCATTCGTAATGTTTACGAAGCGATTCTGACGCATAATCCATAAATAAAAATCCTCTCTATCATAAATTATTTCACTTAAATCTTTTATATATAACACTAAGCATTATATATATTACCACCCTCACAGTCGATAGCGACGACAAGCGGCATATCGCAGACGGTAAGCCTGTATATTGCTTCTGTTCCCAAATCTTCAAAAGCAATCGGTTCAATGCGTTTGACGCAAAACGCCGCCAAAGCACCCGCTCCGCCGATTGCCGCCAAATATATACCTGTATATTTGCGTATTGCCTTTATAACCGCATTGTTTCTTGAGCCTTTTCCAATCATAACCCGCAGTCCTTCTTTTATCAGATGCGGCGAATATGCGTCCATGCGTTTACTCGTGGTTGGTCCGGCGGACCCTATAATATATCCCGGCGGAGGCGGACAGGGACCGGTATAATATATCGCCTGACCTTGAATATCGAAAGGCAACGGCATATTGATTGCAAGAAGTTCCATCATACGCTTATGGGCGGCATCTCTTCCTGTATACACAAAACCTGATAATAAAACGCGGTCTCCCGCACGCAGTTTTTTTATCGTTTCGTCAGAAACGGGAGCGGATATATTAATAAATGACATTTGTTTTAGTTCCTTTAATTTAAAAATTAAGCTGTATTGATGTGTAGAAAATGCTTATTTTGTCATAATGTAAAAATTATTCTTTTCGTCGAAATGAAAGCCGACTGATAGAAGCGATTGATTTGAAGCATAGTTATCATTATCAGGTCGAACAATGATTTTTTCAGCATCTTGTAAGGAAAAAACCTTATCAACAAGTAAAGCTATCATTGATTTACCAAAGCCCTTACCAATAAAACTCTCATCACCTATTAGATAATCAATGCTATATGTTCCATCAAGGGGTATATTCTCGTTCCAGTCCTCCTCAACATCGGTACATCTGTAGTATTGACAAAATCCAATAGGGTATTTATCCAATTCAGCGATAAAATGAGTAATGAACCTATATTCGTCATTTCGCTCTTTTATTTCAGCTACCCAGTCATCTATGGAGCAAAGCCCCGGCACTTCATACCATTTTTTTACATGGTCTTTATTTAACCACGTTTCCACCGTTTGCACATCGCTATCGTTCAGTAGTCTTATTTCAAGCATACAGTTTTTCATGCCTCCGATAATATCAGTTTCATAAAATTATTGTTTGGTGCCGCGTCGCATGGCAGCCGATGTTTACAGCTACGGGTAATCCGGCGATATGTGTAGGATATGTCAGAACATGCACGCCGAGAGCGGTTGTTCTGCCGCCGAACCCCGCAGGACCTATATCCAGTGTATTTATGCGTTCAAGCAGACGCGATTCTGTTTCCGCCCAAAACGGATTGGCGTGAACGCTTCCCACTTCGCGAAGTAAAGCTTGTTTTGACAACAATGCGGCTTTTTCCATAGTCCCCCCAATTCCGACTCCCACAATAACAGGCGGACAGGGATTCGCTCCCGCAGACCTGACAGTTTCTACGATAAATTTTTCTACGCCGTCTAACCCATCAGAAGGATTGAGCATACAGACGCCGCTCATATTTTCACTGCCAAAGCCCTTGGGCGCAACGGTTATACTCATAAAATCGCCGGGTATAAAATCATAATATATCACAGCGGGAGTATTGTCGCCTGTATTAACGCGTTCAACAGGGTCATTTACGATACTGTTTCTGCAATATCCGTCACGATATCCCTGTCTGACGCCCTCATTTATCGCTTTGTTGACGTCGCCGTTAATATGAATATCCGAGCCTATTGAGACAAATACAACTGTCATTCCTGTATCTTGACAAACGGGAAGATTTTCACGCTCCGCGACCTCTGCGTTTTTCAAAAGCATATCCAAGACCGATTGGGCGAGCGGCATTACTTCGCGTTCCCGCGCTTCTGCCAGTGCGCCGCGTATATCCTTGCCTATACAGACATTAGCTTTTATACACAATTCTGCGACCGCTTTTGTAATTTTTTCTGCGTTTATAAATCTTAAATTTACAGACATAATTTATATTTCCATTTAAAAGTTTTTTATTTTATTTTCCGTCTAAAAATTTTTCTACTTCTTTTATCGCAGTCAACACGGCGTTTTCAGACGGACCTCCCGACAAAGTTCTTGCGTTGACGCAAGTTTCAACAGAAATAGCACCATAAATCGTTTCGTCGAAAATTTCCGATATATTTTTAAATTCATCAAGCGTAAGTTCGTTAAGCGGAACTTTCTTTTCTATTGCATAAATCACAAGTTTTCCTGTTATGTCGTGCGCTTCTCTGAACGGAACGCCTTTTTTGACTAACCAGTCTGCAGCGTCGGTCGAATTTGTATAACCGCCGAGCGCGCTTTTATACATATTATCCGTCTTAAAAGTTAGATTTTCAAACATAGCGGTAAATACGGACAAGCACGCTTTCACCGTATCTGCGGCGTCGAAAACGGCTTCTTTATCCTCCTGCATATCTTTGTTATATGCAAGCGGCAAGCCTTTCATCATAGTCAGAAGTCCCATAAGACTGCCGTAAACGCGCCCCGTTTTGCCGCGTATCAGTTCAGCCATATCGGGGTTCTTTTTTTGCGGCATAATAGACGAACCTGTTGCGTAAGCATCGGAAATTTCTATAAAATCAAATGCGTCCGTAGACCATAATATCAATTCTTCACAAAATCGGCTCAAGTGCATCATTATAATTGACAGGCACGATAAAAATTCCACACAAAAATCCCTGTCTGATACTGCGTCGAGACTGTTTGCGGTTGTTTGGGAAAAACCCAGTTTTTCTTTGACAAAATCCCTGTCAAGGGGATATACGGTAGAAGCGAGAGCACCTGAACCGAGCGGCATTTCATCGGTTCTTTCCCGACAGTCGCAAAGTCTTCCGCAGTCGCGTTTAAACATCTGCAAATATGCCAGAAGATGATGCCCCAATGTTATAGGCTGGGCTTTTTGCAAATGCGTAAATCCAGGCATTATCGTGCCTGTGTGGTTTTTTGCTGTTTCTAACAGAGCTTTAATTAAGCCGATAAGCAGCGCGTTCACCGAATCTATTTCTTCTTTTACATACATACGCATATCCAAAGAAACTTGGTCGTTTCTACTCCTGCCCGTATGCAGACGTTTGCCTGCGTCGCCGATACGCAAAACCAATTCAGCTTCAATAAAAGAGTGAATATCTTCGGCGTTGGTATCAATCTTTAATACGCCCTGTTCAATATCTTTTAAAATATCTTTTAACGCATTTATAATTGCCTCGGCGTCCGTTTTTGATATAATTCCCTGATTTCCGAGCATCTCTGCGTGGGCTATACTGCCGCTTATATCTTGTTTGTACAGCCTTTGGTCAAATAATACAGACGACTGAAACTGCCCTGCCTTTTCATCTGTCTGCCCCGAAAAACGTCCTCCCCATAATTTCATGCGACGCTCATCTCCTATCTCCCTATAAGATAAATTTTTATTTTTCTTCATTATATTTTTTCATCAACGCCCGTACTGTCACGGGAAGGCTAAACAAGTTAATAAATCCTTCCGCGTCTTTGTGGTCGAATAAATCGCCCGTCGTAAAACTTGAAAGTTCTTTGTTATGCAATGAATACGGCGACGAGCTGCCTGCGGGAATAATATTGCCTTTATATAATTTTAAACGGACGCTCCCCGTGACAAGCTCCTGCGTTTTATCAACAAAAGCCGATAACGCTTCCCTTAACGGCGTGAACCATTCGCCGGTATAAATTAATTCAGCCAGTTTATTCCCAACAACGGTCTTAAATGCTTCTGTTTGACGGTCAAGGCATAAACTTTCCAGTTCTTTATGCGCCGCATATAAAATACTTCCCCCGGGCGTTTCATATACTCCCCGCGATTTCATGCCCACAACCCTGTTTTCGACTAAATCGGCAATACCGACGCCGTTTCTTCCCCCAATCTTATTCAACGATTCGATTAATTCAACAGGCGTCACAGTTTCGCCGTTCAACTTAACGGGAAGTCCTTTGTCAAAAACAAGCTCCAAATATTCCGCAGTATCAGGCGCGTCTTCAGGATAAACGGTTAATTGCAGCAAATGCCTGTAGTTCGGCTCCACAGCGGGGTCTTCAAGTTCCAAACCCTCATGGCTTAAATGCCACAGATTTTCGTCGCGGCTGTAACTCTGCCCTTTGGATACGGGGACTTCAAATCCGCGTTTTTGAAGATATTCCATAGCGTCTTCACGGGATTTTATATCCCAGATACGCCACGGCGCAATAATTTTCAGTTGCGGTGCAAACGCCTTTATAGTCATTTCAAAACGTATCTGGTCATTTCCCTTTCCTGTCGCCCCGTGGCAAATCGTGTCTGTTTCTTCGATAAACGCAGTATCCACAAGTTTTTTCGCAATCAAAGGACGGGCGGCAGATGTGCCGAGGAGATATTTACTCTCATAAACGGCGTTCGCCTTAACCATCGGATAAATAAATTCAGTTATAAATTCATTTTTCGCATCTATAATATATACTTTATCAGCACCTGTTTTTAATGCCTTTTCTTCTATTTGAGCATAATCATGACATTGACCCAAATCTACGCAGCAGGCTATAATTTTACAACCCGCATAGTTTTCTTTAAGCCACGGTATAATGACCGTCGTGTCCAAACCGCCCGAATAAGCCAATACTATTTTTTTATTCATTTCCCAAACTCCTTAATTAATAAATTTCATTTTCCCGTTTCACATTCTAAAAAATAAATTTTATACCAAAGTAAAAACGTATATATAACATATAATTTTCTTCCGTTGTTTTTTAAGCCCTTGAAATGTTCGTTGAGCATGATAAACAATTTATCTTTAATAAAAAATTCAGACACAAAATCTTCGTTGAAAATATTTTCCAATATGTCAAAATATTTCTGTTCTTTTAACCACAACGCAAACGGTACGGGAAATCCTACTTTTTTTCTTTTTGCCCATTCCGTCGGTATGATTTTATTCGCCGTTTCCCTAAATATGCGTTTAGTGACTTTATTTTTTACTAAATATTCCGACGGAATTTTTGACGCGAGCGCAAACACTTCTTTATCCAAAAAGGGCACGCGAAGCTCGAGGGAATACGCCATCGTCATTTTATCCGCCTTTAACAATATATCATTGGGCAGCCATAAAAACAAATCCAAGTATAACATTTTTATCAAATCGCTTTTGTCCTTGACTTGCTCAAAATACGGCGCGGTCACGTCTTTATAACTTATGCCGCTTTTATAATCATCGCTTAATATATTATTCGCTTCCCAGTCGTCCATGATAAACGCCTGACCGATATAATAATCTTCAACTTTTCGCCCGTATTTTATCAATGTTTCTTTGCCTTTGAAGTTCGGCAGGGGCTTTATCAGATTTTTTATAAATTTTCTGAATCTATACGGCAGTTTTGTATAGACTTTGGAAAAATACGATTCCGCAAACGAAAAATATCCCGCGAAAAGTTCGTCCGCTCCCTCGCCTGATAACACAACTTTTACATATTCCGCCGCCTTTTGCGACAAATAATACAACGGCACGGCAGACAGATTTGCGTGAGGTTCGTCCGAATGATACTGTACCGACGGCAAAGCATCAAAAAATTCGTCGCTTGATACAATTTTTTTGTAATTTTCTATCTTTAATATATCCGATAATTCTTTTGCATACATAGACTCATCAAAGCCGTCCTCGGCAAATCCTACGGAAAAAGTCTTGGCGGGCTTCGCGGTTGAGGCGATAAAGCTCGAATCAACTCCCCCTGATAAAAAAGTGCCGACTTCGACGTCGCTTATCTGATGATATTCAACGGAACTCTTCAGGGTTTCACTCAAACTTGAAACATATTCCCCGAAAACTTTGTTTTCTGTATTATACGATATATCAAAATAACGCATTGTTTTAAACTCACTGTTTTTATATGTGAAATAACAGCCTTGCCGTAATTTATAAACATTTTTGAAAAATGTTTCTTCGAGAGGGGAATACTGGAATGTAAGATATAATTTCAAGATATTTTTATTCAACTCTTTTTTAAATTTGGGGTGAGGAAGAAAACTTTTTATCTCTGAGCCAAATATAAATATATCACTGTCTTTATCAAGATAATAATAGAATGGCTTGATTCCGAAATAATCCCTCGCGCCGTATATACCGTCCGTCTTTTTGTCGTATATAATAAAACTGAACATACCCCGAAGTTTAGACGCTATTTCTTCGCCGTATTCTTCATATCCGTGCAGGACTGTTTCCGTGTCCGTCGCAGTTGTAAAAATATGTCCTTTATTTATAAGTTTCGCCCGCAGTTCTTTAAAATTATAAATTTCGCCGTTGAAGAAAATCGCGAGATTTTCGGTTTCGTTATAAATCGGCTGGTCGCCGCCGACCAAATCTATTATCGAAAGCCGTCTGAATCCGATTGCGGCTTTGCCGCCGATGTAATAACCCTCGCTGTCGGGTCCCCGATGAATTATTTTATCGCTCATTGATTTTATTATATCTTTTTTATCTTTATCATAACTGTTATCTTCATCAATAAATCCAACAAATCCACACATATTTTCTCCGTGTTATGTTATTAATTCTCCGTGAAAAACAAAAACGCCCATCAAACAACGATATGCAAATTAATGCCGCATTGTTTAATGAACACCTTTGTTCATCATAACTATTATATCCTAACATATAATATATATTTTGTCAAGAGGCTTTAAATATAAAATTTTTATATTTGATATAAAAATAATTTATATTAATTATACTTGACAAATGAAAAATTATATGATATACTTAACGGCAATAAGAGATAGACAAAGGTGTTTATCGAAGAATGGCGTTGCGCGATTCTTTGGTGAGCGTTTTTTAATTTTAAAGATAAACAAAGGCGTTTATCGGAGATACGGCTTTATTCCGTTTCTTTGGTAAACTCCTTTGTTTAATTATTTAACAGAAGGAGAAGATATTATGTCTTACACATTGGAAATTTTGGAGCAGGCAAAAAAGAAAAATCCAAACGAACCTGAGTTTCATCAGGCATTGACAGAAATTTTAACAACGCTTCAACCTATTGTCAATAAACATCCCGAATATGAGGATGCGGGTATTCTCGAAAGATTGGTTGAACCCGAACGGCAGATTACTTTTAGGGTACCGTGGGTTGACGATTCAGGCAAATGCCGCGTCAACAGGGGTTACCGCGTTCAGTTCAACAACGCCCTCGGTCCTTATAAAGGGGGATTGCGTTTTCATCCGACCGTAAATTCAAGTATCGTCAAATTTTTGGGGTTTGAGCAAATTTTTAAAAATTCGCTGACAGGTTTGCCCATCGGCGGAGGAAAAGGCGGAGCGGATTTTGACCCCAAAGAAAAATCCGACAGGGAAATTATGGCGTTCTGCCAAAGTTTTATAAATGAACTCTATCGTCATGTGGGCGCGGATATGGACGTTCCCGCCGGGGATATCGGCGTCGGCAGCCGTGAAATTGGATTTATATACGGTCAATATAAACGTCTGACGGGGCTTTACGAGGGCTCTTTTACAGGCAAATCCGTGGTTTACGGCGGTTCGCTTGTTCGTAAGGAAGCGACGGGTTATGGCTTGGTATACTTAGTCGAAAAGATGTTGGAATCAAAAAAACTGACATTTGAAAACAAAAAAGTTACTATTTCAGGTTCAGGGAACGTGGCAATTTATGCCGCAGAAAAAGCCGCACAATTAGGCGCGAAAATAATAACTATGAGCGATTCCAACGGTTATATACTCGATAAGGGGGGAATCGACTTAAACGCCGTAAAAGAAATAAAAGAAAAAAATCGCGGACGAATCAAAGATTATTTAAATTATAACAAAAACGCGGAATATTTTGAGGACGGTCTGGTTTGGTCTGTTCCGTGCGATATTGCACTGCCGTGCGCGACGCAAAACGAACTTTGTGAGAACGCCGCCGAGTTATTAATTAAAAACGGCTGCTCTGCGGTTGCCGAGGGGTCCAATATGTCAGCGTCTTTGGAAGCTGTGGATTTGCTTCAGGAAAATGAAGTTTTATTTGCGCCCGGCAAAGCGTCCAACGCGGGCGGCGTAGCTGTTTCAGCTTTGGAAATGGCACAGAACAGTGCGCGTTTGGTATGGTCGTTTGAAGACGTAGACAACAAATTAAAAGAAATTATGTATAGTATTTATACTAATATTTCAGAATCCGCCGAACAGTACGGAGTAAAAGGCAATCTCGTCGCGGGAGCCAATATAGCGGGATTTGAGAAAGTCGCGAATGCCATGCTTCAGCAAGGTGCGGTATAATTCAGGAGGTATTGAATATGCGTTTAGATAATTATGTATACAGTTCTATGGGGAAACCAATCAAAGCCCCGTGTTTGATTCCGGTGGAGCATAAATCCACGCCGAACTGCATAAATGAGCCGTTTATGGTGAATGGCGAGCCTTATAAAGTGACGTGCCTTTCGTTCGGTACGCCTCACGGAGTTGTTTTTTTCGATGATGTGGACAATACGAACATTTCCGCTATAGGCGGAGCTCTTGAAAAACATCCTTTGTTTCCTAAGGGCGCAAGTATTGTATTTGTGCAAATAGTTGACAAAACGCAGATAAAAACTCGCCTTTGGGAACGTGGAAAAGGAGAAACCCCGTATACTCCCGAAGCGGTATGCGTTGCGATGACAGCCGCTAAAATGCTGGAAAAAGTCAACGAAAATGTAGATGTTTTTATGGGGGAAAATAAATTTAACGTAAACTGGGAAAATGTAATTGACGACGTATATATCGCCGGACCGTTACTGTAAAGGCTGTAAACCACGGCAGCCGTCTATTTAGTTTTTATAATTTGCACAGAAAAAAATTTTTGCGTCAGCCTATTTTCTACTTGACAAATATTCCTGAATATGCTATAATATTAAATAAGCAAACAAAGGGGTTTGCCGATACCTATTTTGTAGGTCGTTGGTGAACGCTTTTTTATTTTCAAAAGGATTCAAAAAGAAGGTGGCAGCTTATGAATAAAGTTTTTTTGTGTAAAGAGACAGACAAAAACGAAACGCGAACGGCACTTATCCCGTCTGATATTAAAAGCTTGAGCGTCATGGGATATGAATTTGCGGTACAGAGCGGAGTTGGATTAAAGAACGGCTACTCCGACGACGAATATTCCGCAGTCGGCGCAAAAATTGTACAGACGCTTGACGAGGGCTACGGGTTTGCCGATATTATTGTACGTATCAACAAACCCGACGATGTTAAAGGTATTCGGGAACATACGCTTCATATCAGTTCTTTTGATGTTTTCAACGAAAAGGCGGCAATAAACGATTACGCCGCGGCAGGTGTTAAACTTGTAAGCCTTGAAATGATGCCCCGTACAACACTGGCGCAAAAAATGGACATTCAAAGTTCTCAGGCGTCATTGGCAGGATATTACGCGGTTATACTGGCGGCTTCAAGGCTTCCCAAAATTTTCCCCATGATGATGACCCCATCGGGCAATATATCGCCTGCCAAAGTTTTTATTATAGGTGTAGGCGTTGCGGGACTTCAGGCAATCGCTACGGCGAAAAGGCTCGGCGCACGCGTGGAGGCGTTTGATACAAGACCTGTCGTTGAGGAACAAGTAAAATCACTGGGCGCAAGGTTTGTCAAAATTGACTTGGGAGAAACGGGACAGACCGAACAGGGCTATGCGAGAGAACTGACGGAAGAACAGATTGAGATACAGCGAAAAGCGCAGGCAAAAGTATGCGCTCAATCGGATATAGTGATAACGACCGCGAAAGTATTCGGGAGAAAAGCTCCTGTTTTATTGACTAAAGACATGGTGCGGCAGATGAAACCGGGGTCTATTATAATTGACATGGCAGTTAAAACAGGCGGAAACGTCGAAGGTTCAGACCCCGAAAAAGAAGTGCTTTTGGATAACGGCGTATTAATCTTGGGGGGAGACAGCCTTGAGCGTTTTGTGCCGAAAGACGCTTCGGATATGTTTTCGGGAAATATTTCCGCTTTTTTGACTCATTTTTGGGATTCCGAAAGCAAATCCATAAAAATAGATACATCTGACGAAATTATGAACGGATGCCTTATTACGTCTGATTATAAAATCGTCCATGAAAAATTTAAATAAAAAGGAGCGTCAACCAATGGAAAATATAATATTTCTTGTTTTTATATTCGTAATCGCGGCGTTTTTGGGCGTGGAACTTATATCGAAAGTTCCGTCTCAACTGCATACGCCTTTAATGTCGGGTACAAACGCCATATCGGGAATAACAATCGCGGGCGCTCTGGCTGTATGCGCGACGCAAGCCACGGGAACGCTTGGAATGATTTTATCTTTTTTAGCTGTAATATTTGCCGCAATCAATGTTGTCGGCGGATATTTGATAACTGACCGTATGCTCGGTATGTTCCGCAAAAAAGACAACAAAGATAATAAAGAAAGTAAGGAGGATAAGAAATAGATGCTTATAAATTTAGCTTATATAGTTGCCTGTGTGTTTTTTATCATAGGCATAAAAAAATTAGGCAAGGTTAAATCTGCGCGTCAGGGAAACTTTTTATCCTCTGTTGGTATGCTTATAGCAATTATCGCGGTACTCAGCGAAAAAGACGTAACTGCTTCATGGAATACTTCGGACTGGATACAAAACGGGTATTTATGGTGTTTTATAGCTATCGCGATAGGGTCGCTCATCGGCGTTATATGGGCAAAAAAAGTGAAAATGACGGGTATGCCCGAGCTTGTGGCTCTTTTTAACGGCTTCGGCGGTTTTGCGTCTTTGATGATAGCCCTGTCGGAATTTCTCAAAAACCAAGAAGGCAATGAAATTGTAATTGCCGTATCTATAGGACTGACAATTTTAATCGGCGCGGTGACATTCACCGGCTCTGTATTGGCGTGGGCAAGCTCTCGGAAAAAATCACGGGACGTGCGATTGTTTTCAAAGGACAAAAGACAATAAATTTGTTTTTTATTTTAGTTTCGGTTGCCGCCGTCGTTATTTACGCCATACCCAATATCGACGTTCAAGTAAAAATAATTGCGATTATAAGTCTGACGGCAATCGCGCTTATATCGGGAGTTGCGTTTGTACTGCCTATAGGCGGCGGGGATATGCCGGTCGTTATCTCTCTGTTAAACAGCTTTTCGGGGCTTGCCGCATCTATGGCGGGTTTTATAATATCCAACGTCGTATTGATAGTGGCGGGGTGCTTAGTGGGCGCGTCGGGCGTGGTCCTTACACTGATAATGTGCAAAGCGATGAACCGTTCTATTGGAAACTTGCTGTTTAGCGGCTTCGGCGCGACCGAATCGGCTTCGGGCGTAAAAGGTGCTGTATCCGAGCCTAAAGCCGTATCGGTTGAAGATGCGTATTTAATTTTGGAATCCGCCGGGTCGGTGATGTTTATACCCGGTTATGGAATGGCGGTCGCACAGGCACAGCACGTCGTCAAGGAACTTGCCGCAAAACTCGAGGAAAACGGCGCAGAAGTAAGTTTTGCCGTCCACCCTGTAGCGGGACGTATGCCCGGTCATATGAATGTCTTATTAGCGGAAGCAGATATTCCCTATGAACAACTGAAAACTATGGAAGAAGTAAATCCGATTATGTCCGTACAGGACGTAGCAATCGTCATCGGGGCAAACGACGTCGTAAATCCTGCGGCGGAAACTGATTCTTCTTCGCCTATATACGGTATGCCTATTATAAAGGCATATGAAGCTAAGACGGTATTTGTTCTGAAACGCGGTAAAGGAAGAGGCTTCGCGGGTATTGAAAACGAACTGTTTTATATGAAAAATAATCTTATGATATACGGAGACGCAAAGGCTACAATTTCATCTCTCGCGGCAGAGTTTAAGAATGAAGAATAAAGAACGATATTAATTTAACTTACGGTGCGGTTAGGAGGATTTTAAAGTGCGGATAACAAAAGAAATAGTTGAATACGCTGCGGATTTATCGCGGATTAAGTTGACCGAAGCGGAAACGGAAAAATTTATATCCGAACTGTCGGCTGTTTTAGATTATATGGAAATCCTGAATCAGCTTGATACTGAAAATACGGAACCCGTCTCTCATATATTTGACATAAATAATGTCATGCGGGCGGATATTGTAAAAGACTCTTATCCCGCCGAAGCTATATTGGCGAACGCGCCGAATGTTGAATTTACCGTACCGAAAACTATAGAAGAATTATAAGAAAGCGTAAGAACAATGAATATATCTCACATGACGGCCCTTGAAATCGGAGCCGAGATAAAAAATAAAAATATATCGCCTGTTGAAGTCACTCAATCACTTTTAAACGAAATAAGCGCAAAAGACGGCGTACTGAACGCCTATATAACGGTATGCGCCGAAAACGCGCTGCGGCAAGCCGAAAATATACGGAAGATGATAAATAAAGGCGTACTTTGTTCTCCGCTCGCAGGGGTGCCGATATCCATAAAAGACAATATCTGCACAAAAAATATAAAAACAAGCTGCGCTTCGAAAATACTCGGCGATTTTAAACCTCCGTATAATGCGACGGTTATAAATAGTTTAAATGACGCAGGAGCGGTTATTCCCGGAAAACTAAACATGGACGAATTCGGAATGGGTTCGACAAACGAAACCTCGTTTTACGGGATTGTGCGTAATCCGTGGGATATTTCAAGAGTTCCGGGCGGTTCGTCCGGCGGTGGCGGCGCGGCTGTCGCCTCAGGCGAGGCAATTATCGCGCTATGTTCGGACACAGGGGGAAGTGTGCGCCTTCCCGCTTCTTATTGCGGAGTGACAGGCTTCAAGCCAACTTACGGCACTGTCTCGCGTTACGGGCTTATCGCCTATGCATCGTCTCTCGACCAAATCGGACCGATTGCCAAAGACGCCGCCGACTGCGCCGCAATTATGGACGTAATCGCGGGAAAAGACCGCTTCGACGGAACTTCACTTGATGTAAAGTTTAATTATCTGCAAAGTTTGACGGGGAATGTAAAAGGCTTGAAAATCGGACTGCCGAAAGAATGTTTTGAAAAAGGGATTGATTACGGGGTTAAAACAAAAGTTCTTGAAGCCGCAAAAGTTTTCGGAACTATGGGCGCGGCAATCGAGGAAACAAGTTTGCCTTTAACTGAATATTTAATCCCCGCCTATTATATTATCTCAAGGGCGGAGGCAAGTTCTAATCTGTCGCGATTCGACGGCGTAAAATACGGATTCAGAGCCGAGGATTATAATAATCTTTCGGACTTATACGCTAAAACCCGCAGCGAAGGCTTCAGCGAAGAAGTTAAGCGAAGAATTATTTTCGGAACTTTCGCGCTCTCGTCGGGATATTACGACGCATATTATAAAAAAGCACTGAAAGTAAAAAATATTATAAAGAGCAAATTCGACGAACTATTTGAAAAATACGATTTGATAATCATGCCTACGGCTCCCGCAACCGCACCCAAAATAGGCGACGAAGAATCGGACAAATTAAAACTCGGTCTGTGCGATGTTTTCACAGTTTCCATAAATCTCGCGGGACTCCCCGCAATATCCGTTCCATGCGGATTTGACAATGGTATGCCCGTCGGTATGCAGATTATCGGCAAAGCCCTTTCAGACGAAAAAGTTTTGAATTGTGCTTATGCGTATCAGCAGGCGACAAACTTCCATAAAATTAAACCGGAGGTAAAAACCTGTGAATAACAAAGAATGGGAAATTATAATGGGACTTGAGGTTCATGTGGAACTTGCAACCGAAACTAAGATTTTCTGTTCATGCGCCGCTAAATTCGGCGGTGAGCCGAATACGCATTGCTGCCCTATTTGCGTAGGGTTTCCCGGAACTTTGCCTGTCTTAAACGAAAAAGTTTTAGAATTTGCCGTTAAAGCGGGACTTGCTTTAAATTGCGGGATAACCCGTTATAATAAATTCGACAGAAAAAATTATTATTATCCCGATTTGCCAAAAGCATATCAAATATCACAGTTATATCTGCCGTTCGCATTTGGCGGATATGTAGATATTCAAACAAAATTCGGCGAAAAATCTATAAGAATACGCGAGATACACATGGAAGAAGATGCGGGCAAGCTCAATCATTCTGAAATCAGGGGCGTAAGCTATCCTGATTACAACAGATGCGGCATACCGTTGCTGGAAATAGTTTCGGAACCGGATTTCAGAAGTTCCGAGGAAGTTCTTTGTTATCTTGAAAAAATAAAACTGATTTTTGAATATCTTGAAATATCGGATTGTAAAATGGAAGAAGGCTCTATGCGGGTCGATGTAAATTTGTCGGTGCGTAAATACGGAGAAGAACATTTCGGCGTTCGCACGGAAACAAAAAATTTAAATTCGTTCAAAGCTATTGAACGGGCAATCGCCTATGAATCGCGGCGGCAGATTGAATTGATTGAGAACGGCGAAAAAGTCGTTCAACAAACACGCCGTTGGGACGACGGAGCGGGTATCGGATATGCAATGCGTTCAAAAGAAAACGCGCAGGACTACAGATATTTCCCTGAACCTGACATTCCGCCGTTATTATTGACCGACGATTTTATCTTGAATATTAAAAAAAGCCAGCCGGAATTGGCTGAAGAGAAAAAACAAAGATATATAAAAGATTACGGATTATCGGAATATGACGCGGCAATTCTGACAAACGACAAATATTTTGCGGATTTTTTCGAGCGGGTTGCGAATGAATCCGAAGAAGCGAAAGAAACGGCTAACTGGCTGACAGTTCATGCAATGCGATTGATGAAAGAAAGAAATATCTCGCCCAAAGATTTAAAACTGCCGTCAAGCTCGCTTGCGGAATTGATAAAGACTGTCGTTGCGGGAAAAATTAACAGAACTGTCGGTTATGATATATTCGAAATAATTTTTGACGGCGAAGCTATCAATATAGATGAATATATAAATAAAAATAATCTCGTGATGTTCGGCGACATTTCGATTATCCGCGAAATTGCGGCTAAAGTTATTGCAGGTGATACAGAGGGCGCGGCAAAATATAAATCGGGTAAAACGAAAGTTTTCGCAGCGTTTGTCGGGCAAGTCATGTATCAACTTAAAGGTAAAGCCGACCCAAATATCGTGAATAAAATTGTCGAGGAAGAAATTAATAAATATTAAGAAGCTGTTCTCATAGCGTATTTCGTAGGGCGTGACGACCTCGGCACGCCGCGAATTTACACCGACGTTGGATTTGTTTGTAGGGACGACCGTCCTCGGTCGTCCGTGAAATTCTATGTGTTCGTCCGTGAAATTTAAATCAATGCGTCCATCGTCCGTGAAAATAATTTTATATTGACGTAAATTCGCGATGTGTTATAAAATAAATCCACCGTCGGCGTAAATTTACGGCGTGCCGAGGTCGTCACGCCCTACATTTATATATATTTACGTTAATATGTCGGACAACATATACCCATCGAAAATTAAATCAACGCAAAAATTTTGTACCGAAAGCCTTCTTTTATATTCATTGCTTGCAAATAATAAAATAATATGATAAAATAAAAGCATATGAAAGATAAAGTAACGGCAGGTGTAAATTTAACGATGGAAAAAATACGGGGCGTAGTGGAGAGAATCACTTACGCAGATGAAGATAAAGGCTACAGCGTCATAAAAATCGCTGTAAAAGGCTATTCGGATTTGGTGACGGTAGTAGGCAATATGGCGTCTGTAAGTGTGGGAACAGTAATAACGGCGGACGGCGAATGGACGCTTAATCCCAAATTCGGCAGACAGTTCAATGCTTCGGCGTGGGAGGAGAGCGTA
>Ga0099364_10005600_pt1 | contig 18572 bp, 15 predicted proteins | sample TergutTh196P3_FD_73070 | JGI IMG/M metagenome (GOLD analysis project Ga0099364, IMG submission 73070) | Microcerotermes parvus P3 segment gut microbial communities from Pointe-Noire, Republic of the Congo - Th196 P3 | ecosystem: Host-associated > Arthropoda: Insects > Digestive system > Gut ...
CTTACACTATGGCTATGTTGGAAAAAGAATTCAAGTATTTTCGTAAGAATCAAAGTGATATATATTCAAAATATCCTGATTTGTACGTCGTATTAAAAGATTCAGAAGTGCAATTAGCCGCCGAGTCTTTTGAAGAAGCCTTAGTTATTGCTTCAGAAAAATTTGAATTGGGTACTTTTTTAATACAACTTTGTACAAAAGATGAATCAGGGTACACCCAAACATTTCATTCAAGAGTAGTCTTTGCATAAATTTTTTATGTTATGGGAAATGGAATCTATGCTATTACCGCAAAAAATAATGCCGGGATTACTAATGTCATAATAACGCCCGTTCAAATATCGAACACGTTTACAAAGAAACAGGAAACTACAAATGCAATCTGGGACACAGGTGCAACTAATTCAGTCATAACAAAAAGTGTGGCTCAAAAACTTAATTTAACACCATTTTCAATAGCAGAAGTAAGAGGGGTACATGGTGTTTGTGAGGTCAACGTATATTTTGTACAAATCAGAATCAATAACGGTAAAATTATTTTGAATTCCACAGTTACAGAAGGTGACGAGTTTTCAGCAGATGGAAGTACAGGTTTTCTGATTGGTATGGATATTATCAATTTAGGTGACTTTTCTATAACCAATAACAAAAATACTGTGATGTCATTTCAAATACCCTCTACCCATGACCATGATTATGTTCAAGAATACAATGAAAAATTCCATACCCCTGCAAAAGCAGCAAAAACACCTGAAAGAAATGATCCCTGTCCTTGTGGCAGTGGAAAAAAATACAAAAATTGTTGCATGAAATAATTTTTTTCAAAAAATCTTCAAAAATATTTGCACGGTTCAAATATTATCCCCACCTTTGCGCCGCTAACAAAACAAAGAGGCGCACAGCCGCCGTCGAGTACGGCTTTTTTTGTGCCCGTAACATAAAGTTTTATTACGATAAAACAATCCGCCCGTGCCGTCAGCAGCAATGCCCGGAATGCCTCTTTGAAAGCGTTAGCACACGAGCGGGTTTTTTTATTGCTAAAATTTCAAAGATATGAACAAAATTGAAGCCCGCGGAGCTACATCCGCACAACCCGCTGTATTGACAGCCCGTCCGTTCTCGGACATCTTAATGACAGTCCCCAAGGGGGCTTTGGTAATCGCTGCCTATGGCAGCCGCACTCACGACTCCGCCACATTCGAACTGGCCTATTCCCTTAACGGCTCAATCTGTCATCTTTCATTCAATCAGGAAGGAGGTATATCATGAAAAAAGCAGTAAATCCAATAAATGCTAAGTTAATTGATGATATTTTCGGGGGTAAGATATGCATCAACGGAAAAAATTTTATGAGAATAACATTTGAATTTGCTGACAATAATAATAAAACAATAGACACAGACGACAGTTTATTGTTTCGTAATTTCTGTATAGAGCAGTTATTAGATAAACGTGATATTTCGAGAATAACATTTGACCGTTACTCAAGCGCTACTTATGATGTCAAGGAAGGAGGTCAGCAATGAAAACACAGGTGAACGGCGTTGAAATTACGCCTGAGATAGTGAATGTATTAAATGATTGGAACGGAAATAGCGATTCGTGGGAAGATACAGTTCCATATCACTATATTCAGGAATTGGGTAAAATACAGGATCATCTTTTCCGTATGATTAATAATGTGGATACGCTTCAGGAACTTCAACCCTCAATATCTCTTTTAGTGAGTATAAAGGATGATCTGAAGAAATTCAACACTTTCGATACATGAAATTCTCAATTATTATGGACGAATTACAGAAAGATGAAACCCGGACGGAATGTAATCCTGATGAATACATAAGTGTTCTGAAGGGTTACTTCCGTCCGGCACAGGACGAAAAAGACGTAACGCACTACCTCACGACATCGGAGGTATATGAAGCCATCCGCCGCCTTGATCCCGCTTCGGGCATCCGGACGGACGATGTTTACAAGGCCATGCTTACAGCCGGATTCCGGTACGGCTGCCGTCCCGGAACGGTCGGTATAGATAAAGTAACTAATTATTAATAAAATAAACAACAATGGAATCGAAAGAAAAATTTAAAACAGTAGTCGTAGCGACTATCAATGGAATCAACATTATCGCAAGCACGGAAGATGACAGATTAGTTCCAATCAGACCTATTTGTGATTTGTTCGGAATCGCACCAAACGGGCAAATTGAAAAGCTAAATTCAGACCCTTTGTATCGTTCAGTTAGTAAGCTGAGGTTATCAACTGGCGCCGATGGAAAGCAGTACGAAATGTATTGTTTGCCGCTTGCATACCTCTTCGCTTGGATGCTTGGCATTAATTCTGCAAACGTAAAACCGGAAATAAGAGAAAAACTGATCGCGTATCAGAAAGAATGTGTTTTTGCGCTCGAAGAACATTTTTACGGGAAACATCTCAAACGTGAAAAATCGTTCGAGATAAGCGCCAGATTGGAAGTCGAGAAACAGGCGCTTATGGATAACGAAAAAAAATCGGACGACCTGAAACGTTGGCTTGAAATCGAAAAAGAATTGAAACAGCAAAAAATCGACAGGTCTAAAGATAGCCGGAAAGTATTTGTCGGGATGGTTTCTTTTTTCACCGAAAAAGAAATGACCGGCAAATAAAAAATTGATTATCTTTGCCTCATAATTTAGAAGTCATGCTTACCGAAGATATTATCAAAAACAGTTTCATCGTAGAGACGCTCATGTATGATCTCGACCGTATAAAGTCCGATCAGTTATCGCGCCTGCGCGGTGTTCCCGACCGCGCCCGTCGGCGTTTCGATCTTCCGGACATCACCGCTTCCCTGCAGGGACAGACGCGAACCGTTACCACAACTGCCGATGGCGTTGTCGTCAGGGAACTGATTGACAAACGGGTTCGTTTCCTGGACATGCGACGCCTCGGCAACGTTCGCATATACAACAAAGTATTTTTCCCGTTGCTCTACCGTTCTACATTAGCCCGGATACAGTACGGCTTCACCGAATCGGTACGGAAACGCCTCCGCGAAAGTCTTATAGACGCTTTCAAACCGCTAAACGCTTAAAGCACAATATTATGCCATTTCAAATTATATACTGCCTGATATGCTTCATTGTAGCGCTCATCTTCGCCAAAAAGGAATTTGATCATATATTGGTTGCTACGCTTTATTGTATAGCCGTTACGCCTCTATTTGGAATTTTCCTTTACATGAAAATGTATAAATAACGTCCTTTAGAGGTAGCGTCCGGCGTCCTATTTTTGCCATATAATGTAATTATTACGAATATGGCGTTACGTAAAGATGTTATTGAAGCCGAAATCCGGATCGCGAATAAATCACAGAAAGATTTAGCCGAAAACGAGAGCAAAATCAGGGACATAAAAGACCAGAACCGCGCCCTGAAAAAAGAGATGACCGAATTGATCGCTACCGGTCAGCGGAACTCCACGCAATATAAAAATCTGACAAAAGCATACAGCGATAACAATAAGGAACTTCTTGCATTAAGAAACCGAAACCGCGATCTGGAAAAAACGCTCGGCCTGCAAAATATGACCATGCAGCAACTTTCACGCCGCGCACAGGATTTAGCCACGCGGATGAACAACACCGCCCGCAACCTCCAACCCGAAGCATACAAAAAACTGTCTGGCGAACTCGATGCAGTCCGTCAACGAATGAAATCCCTGAAAGAAGAATCCGAAAAAACAGGCAAAACGCTTGGGAGAACTATTTTCAGCAGGGGTGCAGCGGCCACTGCCGTAGGGAACGTTCTTTCTCAAGCCTTTAAAGGTCTAACCTCAAAGGTTGGCGACGCCTTCAATATCATAAAAAATTTCGAACAGGCCAACGCCGACCTTGCTTCCATTCTTGGCGTCTCACGCAAAGAGATCACGCTCCTGACCGAACAGGCCAAAGAACTCGGCGCCACTACCCAGTACACCGCTTCGCAGGTATCGCTCCTCCAGACCGAACTCGCCAAACTCGGATTCTCCCAGAACCAGATATCCGACATGACGAAGGATGTTCTGAGTTTCGCCACGGCTACCGGCGCCGACCTGCCTGCCGCCGCCGCCCTCGCAGGCGCCACGATGCGCGCCTTCGGCCTCGAAGCCAATGAGATGAACCGTGTAGTCTCGGCCATGGCCGTCGGAACGACTAAATCCGCGCTGTCATTTTCCTACCTCGATTCGGCCATGTCGACGATAGCGCCCGTCGCCAAAACATTCGGATTCACGATCGAAGATACCGTAGCATTGCTCGGGACGCTTGCCAACTCGGGCTTCGACGCTTCATCGGCGGCGACGGCCACACGCAACATCCTGCTCAACCTTGCCGATACCGGCGGAAAACTCGCCATCGCCCTCGGACGGCCTGTCAAAACGCTTGACGACCTTGTGCCGGCATTTGCCGAACTAAGGGAAAAAGGCGTCGACCTCAACGAAACGCTTGAACTGACCGACAAACGTTCCGTAGCCGCCTTTAACACCTTTCTCGACAATGCCAAATCCATCGGCACGCTCCGTGATTCGGTAACCGGCGTCGGCGATTCGCTTCAAACCATGGTCGACGAGCGCCTGAACACCGTCGAAGGCTCCATCAAAATCATGCAGTCGGCATGGGAAGGCCTGATGCTCGCCTTTTCCAACTCTACCGGACCTATTAAGTCCGTTATCGACGGCATCGCCTCCATCCTGACCGGCATCACAAACCTCCTGACAGGCAAAACACAACTCCATTCCGCCATCACCGCTACCATAAAAGCCATCGTTTACCTCACTACCGCAGGCGCCGCCTATTGGGCAGGCCTCAAACTGCAAGCCTTATGGCAGTCCCGTGTCGCGCTATCCGTTGCCGCCTCAAGCGCCCGCCTTACGGCACATAATCTCATCCTCAAAATCACCAACGCCGAAACTGCAAAGCACAACATCCTTGCCGCCGCCGCCCGTTCGCTTGTCCTGCTCTGGTCAGCCGCAAAAGCCCTACTCACCGGCAACATCACAAGAGCGCGCGCCGCCATGCACCTGTTAAACCTGACCGTAAAAGCCAACCCGATCGGACTGCTTTTAACCCTGGTAGCAGGTGCCATCATTGCTTTTCAGAAATGGAGCAGTAAAACGAAAGAACTCACAGCCGCACAAAAAATAGCGAACGAAATTCAACAACGACAGAATGAACTCATCGAACAACATACCGACGCTATCATCCGGGAGCAAAAAAATCTAAATTCCCTTGTAACTGCCATTATCAATGTCAACGACAATAACGAACTTCGTTCAAAACTGATTGCCAAACTTAAAGAGGCATACCCCGGTTTTCTTGGATTCCTCAATGCAGAGACCGTTACCAATAATCAATTGGTTGCAGCCCTCAAACGGGTAAACGAACAGTATGCTCTTAAAATACGAAATGCCGCACTGAAGGCTAAAATCGATGCCAACACCAATGCTCAAGTAAAATCCGAACAACGAAAAATAGAAATTGAAGAGGAACTAAATCAACTTTATCGCAATGCTTACCGGCTTTCAACAAAAGAGGTAGAAAAACGTACAGAAGCACTAAATGCCGAATACAAGCAACTCAACACCAATATTGAGCAATTTCAGAAAGTGACCGACGGCTATGTAGAGCAACAGCAGAGAATCTCAAAATCGATTGAAGAAACAAATAACACATCAGAGTTTTATAAAAAAAGAATTGAAATACTCGAATCTGAAAAAAAGATGGCGCAGGAACGTTTTGATAATGCCAAAGAAAGTCACCGGGATTATTACAATGAGCAAATAATAATGTATGATAAGGAACTCGAACAAGCCCGACAATTTTATGACGAACTCAGCAAATTAGAAAAAGCAAACGCTAATCCTACAGATGATCCCGCCGTAACTCCCACAATTACTCCTTCAGGTGGAGGAGGTGGCAGAAGGTCGGGAGCGGGAACAGGCGGTGATACTCGCAAAAAAACGATGGAAAACCGCCTCAGGGAAATTGACGCAAACCTTGAGAAAGAAAACAATATCCTGAAACAGCGACATTTGGAAGGACTGATTACCGAACAGGAATATAACTATGGTGTAACGGCTCTTACCCTGGAAGCCTTGAAAAAGAAAATAGAGATAAAAGAACAGGAAGAGCAGCAGATCCCCCAATACGAATCGCAGATTCTTGATATACAACTAAAGAAAAAGGAAGAAGCCCGGAAAGAATTACTGGACGCCGAGAAAAACATTGTAGACGCAATTCAAAAAACGCGCGAGCAGGATTTGCGCAATCAGCAGAATGAATACAACAAGTCAGTCGCCGCATTGAACCGGTCGCTTGCCGACAAAAAAATCACAAAGCAGCAGCACGAAATGATGATGATTGAGTTGGACAAAGCTTTTGCCGAAAACCGCCTGAAAACCGAACATCAATATTTTGAACAGGCAAAAGCGCTGCAACTTGAAAACGCCGAACTGAAAGTGTCGCTTGTCGAAAAAACCGAACAGCAGGTTCTTGACGCCGAAATAGCAGCCAACGCCGCACGGATCGCAGAGCAAAACAAATTCAACAACCTGATCAAGGACTTCAAAGGCGAATTTAAACTTACTACTGTCGATGAAGATTACAACGCCCAGATGGAAGTGCTCAAAGCCTCCTATCAGGCGCGCAAAGAAATGGCCGAAAAAAACAACCTCGACACGCTGGAACTCGACAAAGCGTACCTCCGTGCAAAAGAGCAACTGCAGCAGGAACACGAAAACAGGCTCTATGCTATCCGGCAGCAGTACGGATTGGTCAACTTCCAGGAAGAATACGAAATGGAGTTGCTCCAACTGCAGGCGCATCTCGATCAGAAACTCCTTTCACAGGAACAGTATGAAAAAGCCGTTCAAAAGGTACGCCGCGATTCGTACAAAAAACAGTTCGACTACTACAGCAATATATTCTCGGAAGCGGTCACAGCCCTGCAAAGCGCCGAACTGGCCAACATCGAAGCGAAGTATGACGTCGAGATAGCAGCCGCACAGGGCAATGCCGACAGGGTAGCCGAACTCGAACAGGAGAAAGCCGAAAAGACGCTTGAAGTCGAAAAAAAGTATGCCGACGTCAATTTTGCGATCAAGGCCTCACAGATTATTGCCAGCACCGCCCTCGGCATCATGTCGGCCTTCCAGCTCGGCCCCATCGCCGGCGCAATCGCAGCAGCGCTTATCGGCATAACCGGCGTAGCGCAATTAGCCATGGCCAACGCCGAACGCAACAAGGTAAAGAACATGTCGCTCAACTCGACGGCATCGTCATCATCGCAAAACAAAACCGGCGCCCGTGTCGCTACCGGCAGGGAAGAGGGCGGACGGATTGACATCGTCCGCGAACAGGACGGAAAATATTACCCGAATGCCCGGTACGATCCGCACCGGCGTGGCTTCGTGGACAGCCCAACCGTCATCGTCGGCGAAGGTCCCCGCGGCATGTCACGCGAATGGATAGCCAGCAATTCAGCCGTTACCAACCCGACCATCGCACCGGTTCTTGACCTGATCGACCGGGCGCAGCAAGCCGGAACCATCCGGTCGCTCGACTTGAACGCCGCCATGCGCGCACAAGCCGCAGCCGGCTTTGCTTCCGGAGGATCGATTGACATCACACCGGCCAAATCCGACCGCCAACCATCACCCGCCTCGCCGGTCATAACTGACGAGATTGTAACCGCCCTCGTGATGGCCCTGTCAAAAGCGAAGTTCACAGCGCCTGTCGTTCTCTCCGAACTCGAAGCAAAAAAGAAGCGCTTAGACGCTGCCCGCAGCATTGGAACAAAACGTTAATATTAAGTTATGAAAATCGTAAACATAAAAACCGGCAAGGCCTATCATCTTGATCCCAATACACAGTTGGAAGTGGAACGCACCAACCCGTTCTTCAACGACGTAGGCGAACAGACGTTACCAGTCACCATGCCCGATTCCGACCATAACCGTGAGATACTCGGCTATCCGGAAGCCCTGGCAAACAAACATAAGCCCTCCCCAAAAATTGTTGCAACAATCCAGGATGGCGAATATTTCTCGACATGCCGGCAGGCTGTTTTGGGAGCGAAACCGAAAGAAGGCATCGAAACGACATTTTATATGAACGAAGGCGCTTTTTTCGGACATATCACCGACGCCCGGCTGACATCCGTTTTCGGCAATGAAACCATTCCGGGAATCAGCACCGTTCAGCAGGGGATCAACTTCTGCCGAAACCTTCTTTTTAATCCTGATGCCATCTATGCCATTTTTCCCGTACTCACCAAGGGCGACGATGATGAATTTCCCAAATGGCTCAACCGCCTCGAATACATGAAACCTGCTACCGGCGATTATCTTTTCTACGAAAATGACAACGAAAACGACTATTCCTACTTCGGGTTTTACAATGAATTCGACCGTACCGAAACCGTCGACGACTATACGGTCTATGTTTCCAAAGGTTATTACATGACGCCTTTTATCAGGGCAAATTATGTGCTTCGCCGCATGTTCGCACACTTTGGTTATACACTCGAAGAGACCTTTTTTGATGTCACCTACCCCTTCACCGATATGGTTTTCGTCAACAACACCGACGATGCCCTGGCCAATGGCAACATCCGCCTTACCGACCTCATTCCCGACATGATGTGTTCAACACTGTTAAATGTTTACCGTAAAAAATTCGGCTGCGAGTTTATCCCGGACGAAGTCAACAGAACGGTGAAGATAGAGTTCCTGAAAGACACCCTGTCCGGCGATCCTTCCGTCGATTTATCCAACTGTGTCGACGGCGAACTGAAAATAACGTATCCGGGTCAATACAAACAACTGAAAATATCATCAAAGGAAACGGTAAAGAATGGCGATCAGTACGACAGTATTGCCGAATTTGCCGCCACTTTTCCGGATGCCTGGATGGATGCTTCATCCGGCAATTATTACCGTCGCAGCATCTCTGCCGGAATAACCGGGAATGTATCGGATGTAACGGAACTGATTGCCTCGTCAGCAATGCCTTACATGGACACTGAAAAAAACGGGGTAGAAGCCGTCGAAGTCCCTGATTGCGCAATCGTGATGAAAAAGCCGAAATACATTGAACTGCAAAATCAAATAAAAACAGGCTCCGGCTTAAATGTTAAATACTGGCCTAACAAACGTTATTACGGCTCATTCCCGCATCCTTATATCGGCGATACGCGTGCATTAAATTCCACTGTCGTTTTAAATGACAAGGAAAACGATCAGGATGTAACCGAAAAAAGCGCCACAGCCAAAAACAAAGAGCAATCGCCGATGCTGGCATTTGCCTATTACGATACTACCGGCATCACCTTTTGTCTCGGAACAATCCATAATTACAGCCCGTTTTACCATAAACTGTCAGACTACTCCTTGCTGTACAACGGCCCCGACGGAATTTTCGAACATTTCTACCGGCCTTATGACGACATCCTGCGTAACTCCATGAATACCATTACCGCCGACCTGCTGCTGTCGCATCATCAGAAACTGACAATTCCCGCACACCGGAAGGTTTTGATAAAAAACCGGGAACTGTTAATCAACAAACTTGCCTTTACACTCGGAGGTAAAAACGAGCCGGCAGAATCGGAATTCTTTACGACACATCTTCTGGAACCGGTTGAAACGGCCATGCCTGAGATTGACCGTATCCCGATATTTTACGGGTATCTCACAACGTCTTACTGGAAAATCAATGTAACAAAGAGTCTAATCACCCAATCCCAATACAACGCTTCTCCATACAAAGGTACGTCAATCCCTCCATTCTACCTCCCGATTCCCGATCCGCAAAAATTCAGCCCCGGATACGTTTTTGCAGAAAAAATGCTGGCAAGCACATATGTATCTTCAGGGACGACGGTTTATGTCCTGACCACCGTAACGGTATTCATATAAAAATGTCCTTCAACGGTAACCGTTATATGTGTTTCTTCGCATTATTAATCGTAAAAATATGGCTATCGTACAGCAACCGGACAGTTTGTCGTTATCAGGAAACCTGAAAGATTTTAAGATTACATCCGTCAGTCAGGTTTCATTCACTTTAATGCAAGGCAGTGATGTTGTACTGGCGCAAACGTACGATCCCGGCGACAGCGGCATGGTAACCGTCTCTTTAAAAAACATCATTTCCGGCAGGCTCTCGTTTCTGCTGCAGGAGACATCCGACGTTTATGAACAGACCGGCCTGGCAGCCGAATTTACCGCCATAATCGATTCGGTTAGTGTAACTTTTACAGTTGTACGCTGCGGCGTTGACCGGCTGGCCGATACGCCTTCCAATTTCCTGAAAAGCAATTTTCTAACCTGGCAGCCGCAAACAAAACATGTAACCTATTCTTCGCCCGAATACCTGACTTATTTCGCCGTCGTTCCCTGTAACGTCAAACTGAAAGCGTATTTTACCGGTTCCAATGGCGAGGTAACTTCCGAACAAACCATCACCATCGCCACGCTCCCGACCGGGAAAGCCTGTACAATACCGGTACAATATGCCATTGTGGCAGCCAAACTCGGTTCAAACCTGCCAGCCTTCTACGATGTATGGGTTGAAAACAGCGCCAGTGAACGTATTACCTACATTCAGCGTTACGTAGCCTCCGGTTTGAAATCCTGCCAGGAACAATGGATCCTATTTGAAAACTCACTCGGCGGACTTGACGCGTTCCGGGCTTACGGATCAACGGATTTTACAGGCGAACATACCCACAACATAGCCCATATCGAAGATGAAGCCTATGAATACCGTATCGATACCGAACGGAAGTTTGCAAAGAACACCGGTCACCTGACCGGCCATGAACGCCGGTGGCTGTTGGATTTCTTCCCTTCTGCGGCAAAATATATCATTGCCGACAATGTAATACGCCGTATCGTTGTGACCGAATCAAATGTCTCCTATACCGACAAAGAACTTCCCAGCGACTATACTTTCACCTACATATACGCCGATTCACGTCCGTTTCTTAATCTGCCCCGCTCATCCATTTTGCCTGATGACGACCTGAACATTGTAATTCCCTACTTAGGGTCTTTTACGGTGCCCCCTCGGTTAGTTGAATTTCCACACCTCTTCCTTACCGGGGGGGCTTTATTTCCTGTCCAGTCTCCATTCTCCGAACAGTGGAACGTCACGACCATGGGGGCTGTTTTCGATTATATTTCCGGCCGGATACTGGAAAGCCAGTTAGGCGCCGGCGGTCCGATTGATGTACGCTATCTGCGTAAAGACAAGGATGACGTCGCTCAGGGTACGATCGCATTTGAAAAATCAATTCGTTCCGCCGATTATGTTGCAGGTATGAAAGGATTCGGTTGGGATATCAGTTCTACCGGTAGCGCCATCTTCAACGATATACGCCTGCGGAAAGGAATCGAAATCGGCGTCTTTGAACCCGGCATGTTAGGCTCCGGCGCCGCGATCACCGCCGATGGCGACGGAGTCACTACCGCCGAAGTAGATAAACTCATCGTCCGCCGGTACGCCAAATTCTTTGAACTGATCATTGAGCGCCTCTCCCATATCGGCGGACAGTTGATAATTTCACCTGCCCGCATGGAATGTAACCGGGTAGAAGAATTTCCCGCTTACTACCGGTGTTACTTCGACACCGGCGACAACGGAGAGTTTGTACAGGAGTTTGTCGTTGGCGACCAGGCGCGTTGCCAGGTATTCACCGGCAGCACAATGAAATACTACTGGCGCCTTGTGACCGGTATCGGTAGCAATTACATCGACCTGTCAAAAACCGATTGCGATTCAGGCAGCGATATCCCCGCAGCCGGCGACCATATCGTACAACTCGGCAACCGTAATAACCCTGAACGACAAAACGCCCAAATCCTGTCATCATTCGGCGAGGATGCACCAAGCTACAAACAATATTCCGGCATCAATTCCTATTCCTTAACCGGCAAGTATATCACCGGCTTTACCGGAAACGGAAACCAAATAACCGGAATAGTCAACATACTGCCCGGTTCGTCCGGCTGGCAATCGTTTACAGGGCTTCCGGAGGAAATCCAAAAGGCCGCCGATGTCGATGTCGGCGCCGTCAACCTGATTCTCAACTCCGGATTCACGGGCGATTACGAAAGCCTTCTGATGAATCCGGCAATGAACATGAATGTTGAATCCGAACTGTTCAACCGTTTCCTTATCCACTGGGATGGCAATGCCAAAGCCGACGGGGACGCCGAAAGTGCTTCGGGTTATTCCTGCCGGGTATATACCGCTTTATCACAGGAATTATACCGCCCACTCATTGACGGCGAACGCTATGTGCTGTCATTCCGGGCAAAGGGGACTATATCAGTAGCCATTGGATTATTTTCCCACGCACAGACCATCGCAGGCGATTACGAAAAAGTCATCCTGAAGTTCGAAGCCGGCAATGCCGTCAACCTGCAGTTCACAGGCGACTTTACAATCTGCGAAATCCAGCTCGAACGCGGTACGGTCGCTACCGGGTGGGCGCCGTCACCGCACGACAATGTCAAAGCCTTATCCGAATTTGAAGCCATCCGCTATATATCCGACGCCATCAAGGGCAACACCTCCATCCTCGGCGGCCTGATCCTTACCTCCATGGTCCAGCTTGGCATGTTCCGGAACGGAGAGATGGAAAAAATCACCGCCGGCATCTCCGGCATCTACAACGACGACAGCGACATCGCCTTTTGGGCCGGAGGCCGCCTCGAAGATGCCATCCGTGCAGTTTTTACAAAGGACAACGAAGGAGCCAACGCCGTCATCACCCACGGCGGCAAAGCCATATTCAATGAAGCAATTATCAGGGGTATAATATATGCAACAGGCGGTGTTTTCAAGGGTACGGTTTATGCGGAAGATGGCGTTTTCAAGGGTAAGGTTTATGCGGAAGATGGTGAGTTTACCGGCGCTGTCAATGCCAAAAGCGGTAAATTTCACGGATCGTTGTCATTCCCTTTCATCAATATTGACGAATCGGATGCAATTATGAACTTTCCGCTACCCGGTATTTACGCCTATACGCTTTTACATGATTTCAACATCATCATTACTCCTGATTATTTGAACCAGCAATATGTGTATTTACCCGTTTCCACTGACAATAATGGTGCGCTTGTGAATATTTTTGTTCCGCTACCTCCTTTTTCTTCCGGAAACCCAATTACTTGGGCGCTGTCGCCAAGCATCCGGATTGCAGGCGGAGATGCTTTTATTGAAAATTTATCTGACGAACCCGACGATTACGAACCGCCGACTGCGATTAAAATAGTAACCGGGTTATTCCAGTTCTGTTGTTTGATTATAGACAATACCCCCCGTTGGGTAGTTTTAAATAAACCCTCATAAAAATATATATTATGGATTTAGTTAACATACAAACAGCCGGCACATGGGGAAACGCCGCCTCCGGCATAAACGAAAATTTCTCCCGTACCAACATCGAAGTCGAGAAACTAAAAAACTCAACGCTTCGGTATAAAGGATATTTTTCCACTCTCATGCAGCTAAATCAGGCATGGCCATCTCCCGTAGTTGGCGACAATGCGTGGGTAGGCGCTCCATATCCCGGAACCGTGTATGAATGTCAGGTCGCCGGCACATGGACCAACACCGGTGTTATACCGCAAACCCCCGCCACCGACCTCAATAACTGGGAACAATCATCTTGGTAATTAAAATATTGACAGCTATGAAATTAATCATTACAAGTACAGAAAAGGACGTCACCTTCAAAGACGCTACCGAAACGGTTTTTGCAAAAAATCAAGTATTTTTTGACATAACCCCCGAATCCGTAATCTTCAAAAAAATCAAGACCCGTGTCAGAAACAAAATTGAAGATATCACCGTCAACGGCGTGCAACTAACGCCCCTAAACGCAAAAGGCCTGCTAAGCGCCGCGCTTTTTCGTGAAGCCTCCGATTCCGTCCCGGGCACCGGAGGCGATAACAATTGGGATCAAACAACATGGTAACTAACTTTTAAAAGATAAAAAGATATGGCAACAATGAAATTTTACAACGTAAACACCCCGCCGACTAACTCAAGCCCTGACGGAACTTATTACGTGAAACAAACTGACAATCAGGATTTGATTGACACCTATATCGTGTCCAAGGGTGTCGTGAAAATGCAGAATATTTCAGAAGACAGAATTGAGGCAGTTTCAACTGATGTTGAAACTGCCAGAAAAGCAATAACTACAGGGATTATTCCGGCAGGATTTGAAAACCCCGTCACAGACAATGTCAAAAATACGGGAAACTGGATAACCGGACAGGTATTAATGTATAATGGAACTGTAACGGCATATGCAAGCGGCGCATACATGAAAATTGATCCCTCAACGCTTTGTCTGCTAAACGGCGGCGCCGTATATGAGTGTAATATACAATTTGTAACGAACAGTATATCCTGCTGGTTACTTGATGTTGACCTGAAGCGAATCGCGAGTTACTCGGTTGGCAATGGTAATGCCGAAAATCAGGATGGCAAACTGGTATTCGACATTGATTTAAGCCATGAAAGCCATGAAAGCGGGATATATTATTTAGCAATATCAACACATTACAGCCAGTTAACAGGTATTATTAATTTGAATTTTCGAATCACAAATAAATACAGTTATAAAAAAAACGATCTTGAACATGAAGTTACAAGGGTATCATCAGGGCTGGACATCATATTAGACATTGAAGGAATTATTCCGGCAAGGGTTGAAAACCCTGTCACTGAAAATGTCAAAAATCCCGGGAACTGGATAACCGGACAGGTATATCTTTTTTACGGTACCGGCACAACGGCATACGCTACAGGTGCATGCATGAAAATTGATCCCTCAACGCTTTGTCTGCTAAACGGCGGCGCCATATATGAGTGCTCAATACCTTTTGTTACTGCTAATACAGCCTGCTGGATGCTGGATTCTAACCTGACGAGAATTGCAACTTACTCGGTCGGAGGTGGTAATGGTGCAAATCTGGATGGCAAACTGGTATTCGACATTGACTTAAGTCACGTCAGCGGAATATTTTACTTAGCCCTTTCAACAAAATACAATGATACGACAGGTGTTATTAATACAGATATTCATATTACAAATAAATACAGCTATAAAAAAAATGATGCATCATCAGGTGCAATATCGGCAGGCGTTATTGAGAATGATTTAAAAAGACAGGGTAACTCGTTCGGTAAAATCGGAAACGCTGTTAATTACGGGGCAGCGGATGCAGTATATACTATACCAATTTTTGGTAAACGTATATCGGTAAAGTTCAAAAAACAGAAAGACATTAATAAGGGTACGGATAAAAACGCCTTTGTTAATATAATAAGTAATGGGGTCGCTGACAGCGCAGGGATACAGCATGCCCCGTGTGCTTTGGAAAAAACAGTAAAGTTCCCGGGTCAGAATGCAAGTCACATGCCAAATCCAATAACAAAATCAGCATGGTATACCGGCGGAACGAATACCTTGATTGAGCATTTCCATTCCATCGGTGATAAGTTATTTATGCTCTGGTTAAAAGGTGCGAAACAGCTGACATATCCCGAAAAAATGGATTTAATAAGTCGGAGCGTGTATATACAGAATCTCCAGGATATTTATATTTTGATAGAAAACAATACATTTACGATCGGCAGGGATGGAGTCGGTTGCGACGATAACACTTTTAACGGAGGTTCAACTTCAATATTGTTTTCCACGCCTCTACAAATATCAGGAGCATGGAAATCAGTACAGTCCCTTTATGAAGAGCTGAGAACCCATCCGGCTTTGTCTGATTTTTATTTTGATTTTTTCAATCTGTCAGCCCGTACTACATGTGAAAGTCTGATGCAGTTTGGGAAAATCCGGCTTGTCGGATATTATTCACAGCAGGTGCAGCAGGGAACCCTGTCGACGGATGAAAGTTATGGAATGTACTATGATTCATTTCCATGCTATATTTTTGATAAGGTAAACACTGATATAAATTACCTTGACATCATAGTGTCAGGCGGAAATCATGTTTTTTTCATCAACGGTGAAAGGACGGGTACATTACCTGTCGGAAACGAAATACAACTATTAAACGGAGAGGTGTTCTTCGAAGATTTAAAAATTTTCTTTGATGATTACGGTGACGCCGAACTGCATGAAAATATACTCATGTCTGATCGTACACCCTACGTGCTCGGGCTGATGGGACATGTTTTTATTGATGATTTCGAAACGGTTCACACAGGTACTTCGCAAACAGCGACAAGAGTGTCTGATGTATGTAAACTGTTAAGAGACAAAGGGTATATTGTTTATACCCTTAACGATATTGCAGATTATTTTACAGGGCAAACTAAAATCAACAAACGTTCCGCCTTTATTCTGTTTGACGACACTCAAGTCGCCGGCGGCTATCTTAACAATATTCGAATGCGTTATTTCTACAGCCAGTTTGGGATGCCAATCAATTTTGCACTGAATATGGATTCTTACTTTTCAAATGATGCCATTATTAACAGCTTTATAAGTATGAGACTGAATGGATTTGATTTTTGTTCTCATTCAAAATTTCACGATGTTCCGATGGCCGATAAAAACAGTCTCGTTCTGTATCGGGAACTGGACGAGATGCAATCATGGTGCGATACAATGCATGTCAATACAAAAGCATTCACATACAATTGGTCGGGCAACTGGATTCCGGTCATGCACATGCTAAATATAAAGTCATATGTTATAGCTATTAATTCAAGCGGAAATTATTCAAACCTGTCAAAAAGCCGCTATCGGCTTGGCCGTATTAATTTAACTTCTGATTTTTCCGAAATTATAGATAACTGTCTTTAAATCACAAAACTAAATTTCCGGAAAGCTGTGTTTAATCGTATTTGAGCGTTGCCCGATCCGTTTTTTTAGATATTTTTCGGTTGTCGTAATATCGTTATGTCTTAAATGTCTCTGAATTTCATAGATACTGGCTCCTTTGGAAGCCAGTTCCTGCGCTCCCGAATGTTTCCAGCTATACAGTTTGACCGAATCCGGAAGTCCTGTTTTTTTACGAAACGCCGTATGCCTGTTTTTCATGTTATTCTTACCAAGCGCTACATCGCCGGGTTCTCCATATTTTCCAAAAACAAAAAGGCTTTGGTCGTATGTCTGCAATTTCCACTTGTTTACTATCAGATCATACAATTGATCCGGGATATCGATAGCCGCAGTAGTTTTGTTTTTCGAATCATAATTATGAATTACAACTGTTCCTGCCGAATAATTGATCTGATTCAATCGCATCAGCCGTAATTCATGACCGGGCCGGATGGCCATATAATAAATAAAACAGATAAACATCCACAGTTGCGGGTCTTTCGGCTCAATCTCATTTTTCAGTATGGTACGCATATAATCCGGAATGGCTGACGGAGCCTCGTCTTTTATTACGCCAAGTTTTGGAATATTGAAAACAGGGTTTTCCTTAACAGCCTTTTTTGTTTTCAGATAGTTAAAAAAAGCATGAAGCAGTTCTTCATACTTACGGACAGTCATCCTTGACAAACCCTTGCTCATTACCAGGAAACGAAGAAAATCAGTTATGATCTCGGTTGTAAAGAACGAAACGGGTTTATCCGTAAAATTTTTTTCTTCAAGATATAGAAGAAACGTGCGCAGTTCCGATTGATATGTCCTGAAGCTGTTCACGTTTACCTCCATTTTTTTCAGTTGAAGAAACTCTGACAGATAAATTTTGATATGCCCTTCCTTTGCCGTTCTTTTCGTTGAAAAGCCGCATTGTCCGTCATAGAGCAGTAAATCTTCATACTCTAAAAGTTTTTTGTAAGAAACCGTTCCTGAAAGAATCAGTTTTTTGTAGTACCTGATTATTCCTTTAGCAGCTGCATTTCTCTCCTCGTATGTTGATAAATGATTGATACCTTCATAATGCCGGATTCTCTGCAGGATTCCGGTTTCAGGATTTCTAATCGAATACTCAACATACCACTTCTTTTTTAAATCTCCGCCACAATCAATCAGATGCGGCATAATCAAATCTTTTCGTTTACGTGCCATCTTTTTTTGTTTTTATGCTGCGACACAAAAAAAACAATCCAAGCACAATTTCTGTCTATTTTTGTCTATCCCAGATTACCGTAGACATTTATACGTTCGTAATCAACTTAAAATCAGATATTTATGACTACTTGGTCGGGATGACAGGATTTGAACCTGCGACCACACGCCCCCCAGACGCGTACTCTACCGGGCTGAGCTACATCCCGCTCAAAATTTGCGCTGCAAAGATAGGTAAAATAATTGAAAGTTGAAAGTTGAAAGTTGAAAACTAAAAAAAATAATTTTCAACTTTCAACTTTCAACTAACCTGAATTATTCATACTATCATCTGGATTTCTTCGTTCCTCGCAATTATGAAATCCGGTAACCGGTTGAATTGCATGGGTAATCAAAATGCAAATGTTGGCTGGAAAATCCCGTTAGGGATGATATATCGGTAGAAGAATAACGTTCGTCTTTCGTAGCGTGCCGTCAGGTACGCAATTATTT
>Ga0099364_10005601_pt1 | contig 18572 bp, 14 predicted proteins | sample TergutTh196P3_FD_73070 | JGI IMG/M metagenome (GOLD analysis project Ga0099364, IMG submission 73070) | Microcerotermes parvus P3 segment gut microbial communities from Pointe-Noire, Republic of the Congo - Th196 P3 | ecosystem: Host-associated > Arthropoda: Insects > Digestive system > Gut ...
TGGGCTTGCCGTAACGGCGCTCGTTAACTGCGTAGGAGGCATGCTTTTACTTTTTTTATTCGGGTTTACCATACTGGGAGAAATATATCCGTTTGAATATAATGTTTATCACTATTCCGGGATGGTAGTTCTAAATGGAATAATTTTCTCCATGGGAAAATACATAATAGGGACTATTATTAAATCCCAAAAGGCAGCCGAGACGGCAGAGGAAACTTCTTATAAAACATTAACTAAAATCAATACGATTATCAGCAACCTGCCAGGAATGGTGTACCAGCATCTTAACGATTCGCCTAATTATACGATTACTTTCATCAGCGAAGGCAGCAAGGAATTAATAGGGTATACGCCACAGGAGCTGGTCGGCGGCCCCAACAAATTTATGGCAATGGTGCATCCCGATGATATGGAGGGTATCGTAGAGAATGCGGCAAAAACTCTTGATCTTGGCCTGCCTTGGGAACACAAATACCGGATTATAATGCAGGACGGTTCAATCAAATGGATTTTGGATCGTATGATTGTCACGGAAAAAGGCCCGGACATCGCTTCCTATGTAATAGACGGTTATATGTTTGATATTACCGAACAAAAGCAGTTGGAAGCCGCGGAATTGACACAATTGATGCTTGATACGTCACCGATGTGCACCCAGTTATGGGACAGGGAATTTAATACGATAGACTGCAACGAAGCGGCTATCCAGCTTTATGGCTTTAAAGATAAACAAGAATATGTGGAAAGGTTTATTAGGGATTGCTCGCCCGAATATCAGCCGGATGGTCAGCGCTCCGATGAGAAAGCCGTAATGCTCGTGAAAAAAGCGTTCGAGGAAGGGAGACTCGTTTTCGCCTGGATGAATCGAATGCCTGACGGTACGTTAATGCCTGCGGAAATTACCCTTGTCCGGGTCAGTTACAAGGACGATTATCTTATAGTCGGATACACAAAAGACCTGCGCGATATTGCAAGGCTTGAGGCAGAGGCAGAGAAAATTTACTATGACGCCCTAACCGGGATTTATAACAGGCGTTTTATAGACGAGAATTTAAAACGTGTAATAAAAACATTGTCCCGCTGCGGCGGTACTCTAAGCCTTATGATGATTGATATTGACTTCTTTAAGAAATACAACGATACATACGGACACAGCGAGGGAGACAATTGCCTGAAAATTGTCGCCGAAACCCTTTCCAAAAGCGTCACAAGGGCCGATGATTTTGTTGTGCGGTATGGCGGTGAGGAATTCGTGGTTGTACTGCCGAATACCGACGAGTATGGCGCGCGCCTGCTCTCGGAAAAGCTGCTTCAGAACATCCGGGATTGCGGCATACCGCATGAAAAAAATGATGTGGCCAATTGCATCACAATATCTATCGGCGTAATATCCGGTAAACCGGAACACACACAGACTGGAGAAGATTATATTAAACGGGCTGACGAAATGTTGTATATGTCCAAACAGAATGGGCGAAACAAATACACCTTTGGCAATTTATAGTTAAAGTCTATTTGTAAAATTCTAACCAAACTATTCTTACACGGGAACACGCACACGTTCTATAGAAAGCGCCTTGCCGTCCGCGCCAAGTTCCATATATACGCCCTGCAATTCCGGCGCTTCCCAGGCATCCTTTGTCCAGTCCGGTATGCCGGTAAGATATTCCTTTATGCGGGAGTTTATTTCACAGCCGCCGACAGATTCACGGCTGCCCGTTCTGCCTGCATCCGTGATAATAGCGGTTCCGCCTGTTAGTATGGTTTCATCGGCGGTTTGTACCCTTGTATGCGAACCTATCACTGCCGAACAATGCCCGTCGGCAGCGTAAAAGAGGGTCTTTTTTTCAGCGCTTGCCTGTGCGTGAAAATCGACAATGACATAGGGCGTTTGTTTTTTCAACCGTTCCAGCAGGACTGGCAGCGTAGCAAAAGGACTATTGGCGTGCAGCCGCTTAAAACCGTTCTGACCCATAAGTACGGCAACAGCGATTTTTTTGCCATCAGCAGTCCTGAAAATTTTGGAACCAATACCTGGAGCTTCGGGGTTAAGATTTTCGGGACGCAGCACATACGGTATTTTTTCGATATTTTCGGTTAAATCCTTTTTATGAAAACAACATTCCCCAAGGGTGATAACATTTGCGCCAAGTTTGTGTATATAGGCAGCGTGGTTGCGGCCAAGACCATTGCCTCCGGTGGCACCGTCAGCACAGACAATAAGAAAATCCCAAGGGCAACGGCTTTTTAACTCGTTCAAGGCTTTTTTGAAAGCGTAAACTCCGGCTTTGCCAACCAACTCTGCCGCGTAGAGAATTTTCATTCTTTCTTTTTAACCCGAATTTTTATGATGATCCATTGAGGAAATAACCCGCTCAAACTCGGCAGCAGCCCGAAAATCGCCAAGTTCCCTGCATGTATCCCGCAGATTGAACAAAGCGTCATAATAGCGGGGAAAGAGACTCACCGCTTTTTCTAAACAATCGCGGGCATCCTCGTAATTTCCCTGATTAAAATACAAAACTCCCAAATTATTCCATATTTTTGGGTCGCCTTCATCACGTTCCACAGCGAAAAGGTAACATTCTTCCGCCAGTACAAGCTCCTGAAGCTCATAATATATCAAACCCATGGAAAGCCACGCTTCGGCAAGATCATCTTCTATTAATACAGCCCTATGGAAGCTTTCAATTGCTTCGCTGTAATCCCCTGTTCGCTGCTGGGCAATACCTAAATTCAGCCATAACATAGGGTTTTCCGGCTCCAGAGACAACGCCTCACGAAAAAGAGGAATAGCCTCGAAGGGACGGTTAGCCTCGGTCAAAGCGATACCAGAATTATTCAAAAAAATGGCAGTTTCCATCATTCTTTCCTGATAATTAATATACCTTAAAAAAGCACAGTTAACAACTGAATTTCGTGCCTCAATATACTTAATTTTACTTACAATTTTTCAGTACTTGTGATATGATTAAGATTGTTTAAGTGATAAAACGATAACTATAGAAAGGAAGCTTGTGAAGAATATTAGCGAATATAATGGCGCAACGACAAAATACTTGTTTTTTTCCTTAAAGAAAAATTTGTGGCGTAATCTGTTTGCGCAAAATAAAGAAAAAATGGAATTTATTCTATATTTGGGGAAAAAATAAGGGGGGGATAACATGCGAAATATTTTTTATCATTGGCGTTTTTACAGGCTTGGGCGAGAACAGTACAGTGAATGTATGAATAGAGTATTCAGTAATAACCTACTTTACCTGAGACAGGCAAATACTGTATTCGCGATTTTTGCCGTAGTTTTTTCGCTCTTTCCATTGTTATTAGAAAAAGACGTCATCAAAATGTGTGTTTATCTCGCAATAGCTATTGTCGCATTTGTCCTTGCTTATATTACCAATTATACAATGCAGAAAGCAGATGTAAAAGATAAAGATATTTATACATTAATTACGATTTTCAGCCTGAATCTGATATTTTTTGGTATTTATCAAAGCGTTTTGGCAAATCCGTATCATCTGGCTTCACTTTATTATTGTTTGTTAATCAGCCTTTTGTTGTTGTTTGTGAATTCGCCCATATACAATTTTTTCCTTATAACAGGGACGGTGATTGTTTTTATTGTATCTACCGTTATTGTCAAAGCACCCGATATTTATATTTTTGACATTATAAATGTTTTGGTTGCCGGCCTTATCAGTCTGTATTTCAGTTGGCAGGTTTCTAAACTGCGGCTGGGTCTGGAGTTTAACGCTGGTCAGTTAGAAGAAGAACGTAACAAGTATCTTAACCAGAGTATTGTAGATGAGTTAACCCAACTTAGAAACCGCCGTGACTACATGAATACCTTTCACAGATTCCTTACAAATTACAGAGCTTCGGATGACTGGTTCTGCGTGGCTATTGGCGACATTGATTTTTTCAAAAATTACAATGATTTTTACGGGCATCCAAAGGGCGATGATTGTCTGCGTGTTATGGGCGGCATATTAAACCACCTAAAGGAAATTATGGGCGTTTATACAGCCAGAGTCGGCGGGGAAGAATTCTCCATGCTTTGGTGCGAAAAAGATCTTGCTCATGTAGACGCTATTATTAATAAGTTGATCAAGTTAATAAGGGAAGCAAGAATGCCGCATGAAAAATCCAAAGTATCGCAGTATGTAACTATGAGTATTGGGGTTTATATTGTGAAATGCGGTTCCAGCAGTGATGTGCAGACTCTTTATGACTTTGCCGATAAGGCTCTTTACACAGCGAAGGGCAGCGGGCGTAATTGCGCGATTATTTACGGAGAAGAAATAAAACAATACAAAATTCCTTCGCCGTTTGATGATTAGGGCTGTATCTGTTGTTATTGCTCTAATTTTCCGATAAAAAAGTATGTTCCGCAAGGCTCTTTTTTTGCTGTTTTTGTCTTTTTTTGTTTTCCGCCTTGCCGCCCAGGACAGCGAGTTTGGGCGGCACTCCTATGTCATACGCGGTGTGGTTTATGTAGATTTGGAGCCGATATACTGGGGGCATGTAGACGAAGAATATCCCCTGGAAATTCCCACAGCCAGCCGCCGCGCACTGGAAGAATCGGCAATGTTTTATTCCGCTATGATATACGGCTGGTCTTTTTATTATGAACCCGGAGAAAGGGCAAGACAAATAGAAGAAAATCTGGAACTGGAACCGGCAGGTTCCATTCAATTTGGCGACCCCTCGCTTAGAGTTACCGATACGGAATTAAAGGATATGCAGTTCGCGGTTTGGACAGATTATCATCTTAGCGACATTCAACAGCGGCGTTTGCAGGCATGGCGCAGCGGAACAACAAGAAACGCCCAGGCAGTGGGTTTTGGTCCTGTTGGCAGTATGGAAGAGTACCCGGGCTGGCTGGCTGTCAGGCAAGTCGCCCTTGAAGACGCGGCAAGAATTGCCCTGCGTACAATGCTGCGCGGCAGTGAACGGAACCGTCCCAAAGAAATTACGGGAATAATCAGCCTTGCCTCATTCCCCAGATTTTATATTGAAAGCGGACGCTGGGCTGCTTCCGCCCGCTTTCGCGTTCAGATTAACGAAATTATTCCATTCGCCGTGTATTAGTTTTTATTTACCAAGTTCTGTAGAACGCTGCCAGGCGGCTTTTACCGCATTTATCACTGTGCCGCGGAACGCATCATTTTCCAGGGCGGTAAGCCCCGCTATTGTTGTTCCGCCCGGGGATGTTACCATGTCCTTTAATTCGCTGGGATGTTTTTCCGTTTCCTGAACCATAACCGCCGCTCCAAATACTGTCTGGACGGCGTAACGCAGAGCCTTGTCCCTTGGCAGCCCTGCCAGAACTCCTCCGTCTGCCAGCGCCTCAATAAAAAGATATACAAACGCCGGTCCCGAACCGGAAAGACCAGTGGCGGCGTCCATTAGATTTTCTTCCAGTATATCAACAATACCCGCGCCGCCAAGAATGTTTTTTAACTCAATAATTTTTTCGGCAGGTGTTTCCGGCGAAGGGGCAAGAGGGATCATTCCCTTTCCTATAAGCGCCGGAGTGTTTGGCATGATACGAACCACCGGCACCTTCGCCCCGATTGCCTCTTGTATCCTGCTGACAGACCAGCCCGCCGCCATAGAAACCAGTACCGGCGGAAGACTGCCGTGAAACCTGTCCCTGGCAACTGGCGCTATTTCAGCTAATACCCGTGGCAAGACCTGGGGTTTTACGGCGAGAAAAACAAAGTCCCCTTTTTCCATTGCTTCTGTATTGGAGTTTAAAACTTTCGCTCCAATCGCCGCCGCCGCTGTCTGCGCTTTTTCAGCGTCAGCGTCTGTAAAAAACATACTTGCGCCTGATATTCTGTCAAAAGCGCCCTTCATAAGGGCGAAACCCATATTGCCGCTGCCAATGCAGACTATTGTACTCATTATTTATCAATCCCCGCCGCTTTACGAAAACGCCCCACCGTGGCGGCGGCAATAGGCCGCGCTTTTTCGGCGCCGCGCTCCAGTATTTTATCCAAAGCCGGAATGTCCGCCATAATAGCGTCATAACGTTCCCTTATGGGAGCAAGCTCGCGGTTTACAACACGGAACAATTCTTCTTTCGCTTCGCCCCAGCCCATGCCGCCTGCGCGGTAACGCCCTGCGAGCGCCGCTTGTTCATCGTTATCTGCAAAAAGTTTATAAAGCAGAAAAATCTGACTTGTCTCCGGGTCTTTCGGATCTTCCACTCCCTGAGAATTAGTAACAATACGCATAATTGTTTTGTGCAGGTTTTTTTCCGGCGTAAAAAGCGGTATGGTATTGTTATAACTTTTACTCATTTTTCGCCCGTCCAAACCCGGCACTACGGCGACATCTTCCTGAACCGCAGCCTGCGGTATTTTCAAAACCTGCCTGCGGTAATTGGCATTTACAGATTGGGCTATATCCTGCGCCATCTCTATATGCTGAACCTGATCCTTACCAACCGGCACAACATCGGAATCGAAAATAATAATGTCGGCTGCCATTAACACAGGATAGGTAAACAACCCCATGTTAATTCCAGCGTCCGGATCATCGTTTTTTTCATTGTTTACCTGTACAGCCGCCTTGTAAGCGTGGGCGCGGTTCATCAGCCCCTTGGCGGTAAACGCCATGAGCATTGTTGTAAGTTCGAAAACTTCCGGGATAGAACTTTGCCGGTAAAAAATTACTTTTTCCGGATCCAGCCCCGAAGCTAACCAGCCGGCGGCAACCTGCCTGATTGTCGAGTTTAACTCGGCGGGGTCTTTTATGGTATTAAGCGCGTGATAGTCGGCGATAAAATAACGGGCGTCATATTCTTTAGCAAGCTCCAGCGCTGGTTTAATCGCGCCAAAATAGTTACCGATATGCAAATCGCCGGTTGGTTTTATTCCTGTCAGTGAGATTTTCTTCATAAAGATAATGTAGCGGTTTGACTGCGTATTGTATAGCTGTTCCAAAAGCTGAAATTTTGGACAACCTTATTTGGGTTTTTCATTTTGCAGCTTTAAGAGGCGGTCGATAACTGCCAGCGCATAATCCTGAAACTGAGGGTTTAGTTCATTAAACAGGTTTAATATCCGTTCCCGTTTTTCTACCGGGGAACTGATAAACATCTCCCCCGTGCCGGTTTTCAGCCATGTTTCGCTCACCCCAAAGGTTAGGCAGATAAGCTGAATTATGCGGTCATTGGCCACCCTATGTCCGGTTTCGATTGCTGCTGTATAGCCGCTGCTGACACAAATTGCACGAGAGAAGTCTGTTTGAGACATGGAAAGAGTTTTCCTAAGCTGCCGAATACGCTCATTGACTGCCATAGTCATAATTGAACGATACCTTTTTTTTTCCTACAGGGCAATGGATTTTTTTACTATGAATAGTTGATGTTTATTGCTATGTATGGCATAATACTACATTGTAAGTATAAAAAACGGAAGAGGTATTGTATGGACCATGACACAATCTGTAAAGATACCGGATGTCTGGAAGCATCTATTGACCAGTTAACCGATGAAAACCAGTTCCATTTTCTTGGTATTTTGGAGGCTCTGACTTTTGCCCAGAATATGGGAGAAATACCGACAGAGCCGGAGGCTGTGTAGGAAGCAACCTTGCGAAACATTGCCACAATTCTGCCTAAAGCTGCCAGTGTGACCAATTATATTCCTAATTATACAAGAGGTGTTTATGTTGAAAAAACGATTTATTTCTGTGTTGTTGCTTGCCGTCTGCGGTATTGTTGCAACACCTGTGGCATTTGCACAAGCTGCCATAGGCAGAGCAACCCCCCGGCTGGGCATTCTACCATTTACCGGCGGTTCGGACGGGGACGGCGAAACTATTGCCACCTTGCTTTCTTTCCAAAGCGATATTCAAAACGCTTTTACTGTGGTTCCCCGTACCAGCGCGGTTAATGCGCTGGTTGCAGAACAGAACTTCCAACTGTCCGGTTACACCGATTCTGATACCATTGTCCGCCTTGGACGCCTTTTGAATGCCGATTTTGTCGTTTCAGGCCATATCCGCAGACTGGGGGATCGTAATCTTGTCATAACCACTATTATCCATGTTGAAACATTTGAACTGCTTGCAGGTGATTACCGTGAATACCGTACCATCGAGGAAGTCCGTTCAATGCTGCCCGCAATAGCCCAAAGAATGATTACAGCCGTGCGGCAGGATGTCTTTAATCTGCCAAAACTGGCTATTATGCCATTCCATACCGCAAATCCTGAGTTCAATGTACAGGATGCTGAAGTACTGGCTCAAATACTCTCTATAGAGATTACCAATACAGGCAGATTCTCAGTACTGCCCCGAATTACCACAATGCAGGCAGCTTTGCAGGAACTGGAATACCAAATGCAGGGACACACCATCGAGGAAGAGGCAAAAGCGCTGGGAAGGGCTATCAATGCAGAATATGTGCTTTCCGCCGAAGCGCGCCGTTTAGGAACCATCAACTTGTTTACAGCGCAGATACTCAATGTAGAAGACGGGAGCCTGCTTGTCGGGGACAGCCGGGACTACAGGTTGGTTAGCGATGGCATAAGACTTATGCCGGAACTTGCCCTTCTTTTAACCAATAGAGAGGAATTAGAGGCACAAGTGAGGGTACAGAGAAGTACTGACTCCCGTCAGGCCAAGCTCTGGAGCATTGGGGCAGGGGCGGGAAGCTACATTGCAGACCCCTGGCTGACCGGTACATTACGGGTAACTCTTGCTCCATTGCGGTATTCGTTTTTTGCGCTTGGTTTTGAAGCAGGTATGATCAGCGGCTTTGAAGGAGTAACGGATTATTATTCCCTATACCCCTTTGCCCATATCGCTCTGTTTTTGCCCTTTGCAAAAAACGGCGGCTGGTATCTGGGTACAGGCGGCGGTTACAGGATGGCTCAGTATATGTATGACGATGTGAAAATACCCACGGAGTTTTTTGTGGTAGATATTTGTACGGGTTTTTTGTTATTTGATTTTTTGGATATATCCTGCAGTTTGCAGACCAACTTTACAACAATAAGTTATAAGGCACAGCTTGGTTATGTTTACCGGTTTAAGTAAACAAGGAGGAAAAAATGAACGTTAAGTATTTGTCCGTATTAATTGCCGTTATGTGTATAACAGCCTTTACCGCTTGCGAGCTAAATCAGCCTGAAGCTCATACCTATACAATTTCGTATCATGCCAACGGCGGCAGCGGGTATATGGAAGAAACCCATTATAAATTTGGGGTGGCGGGAAACCTTAATACCAATTCTTTTACCCGTATCGGTTATACCTTTTCCGGCTGGGCGGAAACACCTAATGGCGCAACAACATACACAAATGGCCAGAGTATTATAAACCTGGCAAGAGCGGACGGGGCTACGGTTAATCTGTACGCCTGCTGGGATCCTATTTCTTACACAGTGGTTTATAACGCCAACGGCAGCAGCGGTATTATGGAAGATTCCGTTTTTACCTACGATGCGCCGCAGAAACTGCGGATTAATACCTTTACTCAGCCGGGTTATGCATTTATCGGCTGGGCTGTTTCGGCATCCGGCGAGGCGGCCTATACGGACGGGCAGGAAGTGAACAATCTGACGGCGGTATCAGGCGCAACAATAACGCTGTATGCAGTATGGCTCGCCAATGCCTATATTGTGGCTTACGATGCCAACGGCGGTAGCGGGGATATGCAGAATTCTATTTTTCTTATTGATATATCCGGCGAACTTAGAACAAATACCTTTGAACGCACAAGTTATATTTTTGCGGGTTGGGCTTTAACGGAATCAGGTACGGTAGAATATACGGACGGCGAGACTGTTACAAATTTGACAACGACAGTGGGCGAGACGGTAACGCTGTATGCTGTGTGGACTCCCAATGCCTATACGGTTGTTTACAATGCCAACGGCGGCAATGGAACAGCCATGCAGGGTTCAACTTTTCTTGTAGACAGACTTGAAAAACTTAGGGCAAATACTTTTACCCGCGAAGGGTATGTATTTGAAGGATGGGCGAGGCAGGAAAACGGACAGATTGAATTTGAAGACGGGGAAGATGTAATAAATCTGACAACAGAAACCGGTGAAACTGTAACTTTATATGCCCAATGGATACCGGTTTATACGGTTAGCTTTGAAGCAAATGGCGGCAGCCATGAGCCTTCTCAACAAACAATAATACATGGACGTTCTGTTACCCAGCCGCCTGCAATGACAAAAGAATATTATTTATTTGACGGCTGGTACCGTGAGGCGGACTTTATTAATAGATGGACCTTCGCGACCGATACCGTTACCAGTAACATGACATTGTATGCAAGATGGATAAATGCGCTAATCAGTATAAGCGAAATAGAGCGATACCTTGCTGACAGGACAGGCGGGATAACTCCTGACGACCCCATATACCTGCCCATAAAGATAGACCTGGGAACAATGACGGCTGACGGCAACTGGAGGGAGTTGCTTCGTACTATTGCAGTGGCAGAGAAATTTGTAGAACTTGACCTTTCCGCTTGTACAATGAACGGGACGAGCTTTAACCCCGATAATACTTTTATTAACGGCAAGGATAAAATTGTGTCTGTTGTTCTGCCCAATACAGCAACCAGTATAGCGGCGGGGACTTCGGGCGATTCCCCTCAGCCCGTGTTCAGATATTTCACTCACCTTGCATCTTTCAGCGGGGCGGGGCTGGTTTCTATCGGCGATTATGCCTTCTACAACTGTACGAGCCTGAACATGACGGCACTGCCTGCGGGGATTACCGCTATCGGCAACCATGCCTTTTCCGGCTGTACTGGCCTTACCGAACTCACATTACCGCCGGGGCTTACTTCCATCAGTAGTAACACTTTCGAAAACTGCACAAGCCTTACCCAGATTACGCTGCCTACGGGGATTACCGCCATTGACAGCCATGCCTTTTCCGGCTGCACAAGCCTTTCCGGGATAACCTTTTCTGCGCGGCTTATTTCCATCGGTGACTACGCCTTCTCCGGCTGTACAAGCCTTGCTCAGGTTACACTGCCGGTATTGCTTGAGTCAGTCGGCACCGGCGCATTTTCCGGCTGCACAAGCCTTGCCCAAGTCGCACTGCCATCATCGCTTATTTCCATCGGTAATAACGCTTTCAGCGACTGTACTAATCTTGAACTAGTTACAAGTCAGGCGGTAACGCCGCCAAGCTTGGGCGGTTCCAATGTATTTAATAACACCCCCGGTATGCAAATCAAAGTACTGGAAGGGCGTGTCGATGCCTATAAGCAAGCCGCACGTTGGAGCGCACATTCCAGCGTTATTAACAGTACAGAAGGTTGGATAACCATAAACAACGATATAGGCGGGTATCTTAGATCGCAATCAGGCGGAACAAGTGCAAATGATCCTGTAAATCTTTCCTTAAACCTTCAACTGACTGATGCTGTTTGGCAGAATATTCTTTTGGCAATATCACAGTCTGGCAAGTATGTTGCACTAGACCTGTCCAACTGCACCCGCTCAGGCGACAACATTGGCAGCGGACTTCGTTCTGATGGTACGTTTGATCCGTTCCCCAGCCTTACGACAGGCAAGGATAAAATTGTGTCTATCGTTCTGCCCGGTACGGCAACCAGTATAATAGAAGGGACTTCGAGTTATTCCACATTCAGATACTTCACTAACCTTAAAACCTTCGGCGGGGCAGGGCTTACTTCAATAAGCGCTTATGCTTTCCGGGACTGTACGAGCCTTACCGAAATCACATTACCTGTAGGGATTATTTCTATCGGCGATTATGCTTTCCAAGGGTGTACGAGCCTTACCGAAATTACACTACCTGCTGGGCTTACTTCTATAGGCGATTATGCTTTCCAAGGTTGTACTAACCTTACCGGAATTACTTTGTCTGAGGCGCTTACTTCCATTGGTAATAACGCCTTCCAAAATTGTACAAACCTTACCGAGATCACACTGCCTGAGTCGCTTGCTTCCATCGGTAACAATGCCTTCCAGGGGTGTACAAACCTTACCAGTATCACACTGCCTGCTGGTCTTGCTTTCATCGGTGACAATGCCTTTCAAAACTGTGCAAGCCTTAAACTGGTTTACAGCAACAGGGAAACACCGCCTGATTTGGGATCAAGTGTGTTCAGTGGCGTTCATGCGGATATGGAAATTGTTGTTCCAACAGGCACTGTTGCTGCGTATAGGTCGGCTGCGAATTGGAGTTTGTATGCGGACAGTATTTTTGCAATACAAAGTACGGTAACATTCAATAAAAATAACAACGATGCGGAGGATAGTACCGAGGCAAACCCGAATACCAAATTGGTAATCCACCCGGCAAAAATTGTAGACGCACTGCCCGTACAACCGACCCGCTACCGCGATACTTTTACCGGCTGGAACACTGCCAGTAACGGAACCGGAACAGCATTTACCGCAGGCACTGTGGTAATAGATAACATCACCGTGTATGCCCAATGGACTCCTGTTCCTGTAACTGGCGTATCCCTGAATAAAGAGACTGCCATACTTAATGTGGGCGGTACAGAAACCCTTATTGCTACAGTAGCGCCTTCCAATGCAAAAAACACAAGAGTAACCTGGAACAGCAACAACACCTCTGTAGCTACGGTGTCAGCAAACGGCGTAGTTACCGCCGTAAGAGCGGGAGAGGCAACTATTACTGTGATCACCGAAGACGGCGGGTATGAAGATACCTTTGATGTTACTGTACTGCAAAATGTTGCACCTAACAGATTTGTATACTACTGGGTGGATGAACACGACAATCTTGTTACAACTGATACAGCCACTGTAGTTACCGGTGAAACACTGACCATAACTGCGCAGGGTACAGGTTATACCGTTAGACGGTGGGATTTGAACGGCGTTAATACCGGCCAGAGCGGAAATACTTATACCTTCTCAAGTATGATAACTGGAAGACATACAGTGGGCTTGTTTGTTGAGAAGGACGGCAGGCTTTATAACACTAATATTACCATTACAGTTCAGTGAGAGCAGTTAGCAGATAACAGATAAGAGCAGGAGGATAGGGGGTTATGAGAAACAAGAAATACAGTATATCATTCGGGATTGTCTTTGTTTGTGCATTTCTGTTTACAGCTTGCAATAATACCATTGAGCCGCCAGAAACCCAAACGCCAATTGAAAGTGGATATGGAAAAATAACTATTACTTTCGCGGGAGAGAAAGCTGCACTGCAACAAATGAGAACGGTGTTTCCTTTAATGGACTTTGACTACTATGTGTATACTTTTACTAAAGCAGGCGAAGAAAACGGTGTGGAAAAAATCCCTGATAACGATGGGTTTTTCACTTTGGAAGTTGGTACTTATATAGTAGAAGTGCAAGCCTTTATCGGAACTGACGAGTCTTATACATTGGCGGCAACAGGTGTATCCTCGCCGTTCGATGTTGGCCCCGGTGATAATGCTCCGGTAGATGTTCCCCTCAGCGAGGTTGATACCGCAGAGTATGGGGAATTCAGCTACACCATTACTTTTCCTGCGGACGCTGAAGCGGAAATTACCCTGCACAGATGGAGATGGCCGGAACAGGAGCTTGTTCCATTAAGCCCTGTAAATATATCTCAAGGGAACGGCATTACTGAAACGCTGGAATTAGAAGCCGGTTCTTATTTGTTGACAGTCCTTATTGAAAAAGATTTTCTTTTTGCGGGAATAAGCGAGGCGGTGCATATCCGCCCGTTGCTGTCTACTGTATTCACAAAAGCCTTTGATGATGAGGATATGCTTCTTACTCAATTTACCGTAACCTTTGATGCTAACGGTGCGACAAGCGGGGCGGCTCCAAACGCGCAAACGATAAGCGCAGGTTCCAGTATAACGCTTCCCGGCCCGGGTACGCTTGCTATGACTGGCCACGTATTCGGCAGGTGGAATACCGAAGCTGACGGTACGGGAATTAAATATGATGCTGGAACTTCTTATATTGTTATCGAAGATGTTACTTTGTATGCTCAGTGGGATCGCGTTTATACACTTACAACCGGTGTAAACGTTGAAGGCCGAGGCACGGTATCGCTCAGTCCAGACCAACCGCATTATGCCCCCGGCACTCAGGTTACGGTAACGGCTGTACCTAATGCTGCTGATTTCTGGTTTGATTACTGGACGGGTACGGGAGCGCCGGAGGGAACGGAGGCTAATGACACCACCATAACCGTCATCATGGACAGTGATTTGACGCTGACTGCTGTTTTTCAGCCTAATTACATACTTACGACCAGTCCAAATGTTGCGGGTCGCGGTACAATATCGCTTAGTCCAGATCAGCAAAGTTACGCACCGGGTACGCTGGTTATAGTAACGGCTCTACCCCATGTTGTTGATTTCTGGTTTGACCAATGGGTAGGAACAGGCGCGCCTGAGGGAGAGGCTGCTCATACTGTCAGTATACCCGTTACCATGAACAGCGATTTGACTCTTACCGCTGTTTTCCAGCCTAACTACACGCTTACAACCAGCGTAAACGTTGCAGGCCGTGGTACAATATCGCGTAATTCAGATCAAACAAGCTATGCCCCCGGTACGCAGGTTACAGTAACGGCTACGTCTGCCAACGCTATACCCAATATACTCAATCCTCCTCTTAACCCTCCTCCCGATATTATTAAACCCAATGCTACATTCAGTTTCAACAATTGGACTGGAACGGGAGTGCCGGAGGGAACAGAAGCTAATAGCACAACCATAACCGTCACTATGAACAGCGATCTGATATTGACCGCCAACTTCCAGGCTGAACGAAGCGAAATATTTGTATTTAATCCTCGTCCTACCGGTGATAATGATCCCCAATCATGGTCTTTGCCGAGTAATGTAAAGTATCCTGCGACAATAGAAGTTTATGCTCTTGGTGGCGGTGGCGGAGGCCAGGGTGGGCATCGTGTAGGACAGATTCATGGGACCGGTGCATCGGGAGGAGGCGGTGCGGCGACTTACATAAGGTTTCCTTTTTCTGCAAATGATGATGAACCTGAGACTTTTTACATTACGGTAGGCAGAGGCGGAGAAGGAGGGCAGCATCGTTTTGCTACAGCTTATTTTCAAGCCTATCGTGGACTGCCAGGCGATCCTTCAAAAGTAATTTGGTCAGGCGGTAGCTTAACCGTGAGAGGGGGGCAAGAAGGAGGCTGGGATGCTCTATTTCTCGAGGGGCATGGTGGTTCTTCGGCAGGCTCCGGCGGAAAAGAAAATGACAAGGAGGAGATACCTTCAATAGTTATTGATAATAACTGGGCCAGCAGTCAAGGAGAGCGAGGTATTAATAACGAACCTTATGGATGGAGTACTGGCTTGGGTGGTAACGCTGGAAAATTAACCATAGGTTCGATTAGTCCCTTTGGCGGAGGTTTGGGGGCGACTGTTGGTGATATTCCTGTTTTTCCGCCTATAAACAGAGGAGCCGGTGGACGTAGTGGGCATGGCTCTACAGGGGCTGCGTTCAGTTTAGGCGGCAATGGCGGCGACGGCCAAGTTGTAATTGTTGTTACATGGTTTGAGCTGTAACAAATAGCAAATAGCAGGGAGCAAATAGCAAAGGAAAAGCGTGGTTTCTTAACTTTGCTATTTGTTATTAGATGGCCGCTGCCATTTCTTTGCGAATAAGTTGAGAAATAAAATCGGAGGGAGTTTGATGTACCGCTTTAGCACGAGCGTCAATAATACGAACAGTTACCTCGTCAAGCAGCAACATCCGGGCGCGGCGTTCTGTAAAGAATCCCCCTTCTCCTTTCCTGATTTTTGGAGTGGTTTTTGTCCACAGTTCGTCAAGAGCGTCAGCTTCTTCTTCGGTCATTTCAGCCATTGGTATCTCCATTTTACGCCGTTCAAGCGGCGAAGTAAATCGATGTCTCCGCTTTACGGAGACAAATTCTCCTATTGTTCAATCATTTCACGAAACGACCTTCGGCAGGGCATAGCATGAAACACATTTATAGAATCTGCATCAATTCTATTATACATAACTTCAATCAAATTTGCACGGGTGTTAAAGCCAAGAAGAAGATATTTATTGTCAGCGTCCTCAATCGGGTCTTCATAAATGAATGTCTCAAAAGCACGAAATATATCCGCAACGGTAACTCCATGCTTGAACGCTGCATGATTGAACTTTATCTCAGAATACATAAGGTAATTATAATATGACCAAAGAGCAAATAGCAATTAGTAAAGAACAAAGATTAGGAGGAAAGAGGGTTATGGAAAATAAGAAATACAGTATATCATTCGGGATTGTCTTTGTTTGTGCGATGTTGTTTATAACTTGCAATAATACCCTTGATCCGCCAGAAGCCCAAACGTCAATTGAAAGTGGGTATGGAAGAATTACTATTACTTTCGCGGAAGAGAAAGCTGCTCTGCAACAAGCGAGGACGGTGTTTCCTTTAATGGACTTTGACAAATATGTGTATAGTTTTACGAGAGCAGACGATGAAACTGTAGAGGTATTAACCCCTGACAATGATGGGATTTTTACTTTGAAAGTTGGCACTTATATAGTAGAAGTACAAGCCTTTATCGGCGATGCGGAACTTTATTCCCTTGCGGCAACCGGTGTATCTCCGCCGTTCGATGTTGGCCCCGGCGATAATACTCCGGTAGATGTTTCTCTCAGCGAGGTTGATACCGCAGAGTATGGGGAATTCAGCTACACCATTACTTTTCCAGAAGGCGCTGAAGTGGAAATTACTTTGCACAGATGGCCGGAACAGGAGCTTGTTCCATTAAACCCCAACGCCTTGACCGAAGAAAACGGCATTACTGAAACGCTGGAATTGGAAGCCGGTTCATATCTGTTAACGGTTCTGATTGAAAAAGATTTTCTTTATGCAGGTGTAAGCGAGGCGGTACATATCCGACCGTTGCTGTCTACTGTATTCATAAAAGATTTTGATGATGAGAATTTGCTTACTACCATTCCCCCCACTACTAATGACTATATCATCAGCGGGATAGGCACATTCACCTACGATGGTACTGCAAGAACTGTAAGTATAACCCCTAAAGTACATGCGTCACCTGGAGCGATAACCATTCTCTACAACGGAACGGAAACCGAGCCGGTAAACACGGGAGAATATACAGTAACTTTTAACGTGGCGGAAGAGCGAGGTTGGAACGCGGCGAACGGGTTGCCAGCCGGAACTATAACCATCAACAAGGCCGACTCCGCCGTCAGCAGTTGGCCGACAGCAGAAACCATAACCTACGGTGAGGCATTGTCCGCCGCTGCATTAATCGGCGGAGCAGGTGAGCCTTCAGGCGTTTTTACATGGGATAATGACGCAATCATTCCTACCGTTACTAACAGCGGATACAACGTAATGTTTACGCCGGACGATGCTGACAATTACAACACCGTAACCGCTGTCGTGCCCATTACCGTTAAAAAGGTCGCCGGTGCAGAGGTTGATGCGCCAACGCTTAATGGCAAAACACACAACAGCATAACGATCAACCCAGTGACTGCGCCTGATACTGAGCAGAGTGTCCAGTATGGGATCAATACCTCAAATGACGCTGATACTGCCGCATGGCAAAACGGGTTGACCTTTAGCGGTCTTAACGCAGGAACAACATATTACATCTTTGCCCGTTCAGCGGAAGGCAACAATTATTCCGCAGGTACGGCAAGTGCAAGCCTGCAAGAGAGTCTCTACATTATTACAATCAACACACAGCCCGCTGAAACGACAAACGTAACACAAGGAAGTATAAGCGGTAGCCTCTCTGTGGCAGCCTCCGCTGCACCTAGCGCAACACTTAGTTATCAGTGGTACAGTAACACTTCAAACAGCAGTATCGGCGGAACCGTTATAAGCGGCGCGACAAGCGAAAGCTTTACCATACCAACAACTCTTACGGCAGGGATGTATTACTACTTCTGCGAAGTCAGAGCAACAGGGGCGGCTTCTGTCCGCTCCTCTGCGACAATGGTTAGAGTAACTATCCCGTTAATTGCCGTCACTTGGAGCAATGGCAATATTTCTTCATCTAATGGCGAGCAGTGGTTTGTGTTCACTGCAAATGCCAGTGTACAGTACATACATGTTATTTTCGGTACATTAAATAATTTGAATATTCAAGTATATGATAGCAACTTCAATACGGTTGGAATTGAAAACGGAACAAATCTATCGAATACTACCAGATACACCTTTAGGACTTTAACTATCGGGCAGGTGTACTATATAAGGGTAACACCTTATAGCAATTCCTATAGAGGCACATACCAGATTGCATTCAATACAATAGTGGCGCCGCCTGACCTGACTATTATGAACCTCGGCGCCTGGACTAATGGTACTATTACTTCATCGAGCGGGCAGTGGTTCAGGTTCACTGCAACCGCCGATACGCAGTACATACATATCAATTTTGGTACACTGGCTGATGTGAATGTTCAGGTGTTTGACAGTAACAACACAACGGTTGGAGCCAATGTAACCGTCAAACCAACCGCTTCTAGCGCAGAGTAAAAAAGAAAAATAAACTGACCTTCAAAATAAACATTTGGAGGAAAAGAATGCGTTACAGCGAAGAAGAAAAG
>Ga0099364_10005602_pt1 | contig 18569 bp, 12 predicted proteins | sample TergutTh196P3_FD_73070 | JGI IMG/M metagenome (GOLD analysis project Ga0099364, IMG submission 73070) | Microcerotermes parvus P3 segment gut microbial communities from Pointe-Noire, Republic of the Congo - Th196 P3 | ecosystem: Host-associated > Arthropoda: Insects > Digestive system > Gut ...
AATGAAAAACGTAAATCTCCGTAGAGTTGATACTCCAACTCCCCTTGAGGCCACCAAGCCTGGGTGAACATGCGCCCGAATCACAAACCCTCACAGGCTTGCAACACATACTTTGTTGTCGTAGAAAAGCAGGTCTCCCTGCCGACAGTCCACAGTATAATCGGGTATTATTATCTTTCAAGACAAAATCGTCAAATTTTTGCAAAATTTCGCAAATTACCTAATTTCAGCATGTTTAGAATGTGAGTCGGAACACCTGTTTCTGCAACATAAATCTCTGGTGTATAAAAGCGAAACTGGAGCATCGACGTAACTTGTTGTAAACGAATGGTTTTTGGGTTCCGAAGACTTGGCGTGGGAAAAGGATTGAGTGCAAATTGCCTTCGAGCCACAATTCCGGCAACTCAAATGTCTTTCGTGCCATAGACTTACCAAAATCCTACAATTTGGTAGCATGACATCCGTTGCCTTCTTCACTTCTAGGATAAGGATTATTGCCACCCTGAAAACCCCAATCGACCTTGCTACATGGCCGCGCCGCGAACACTTCGCGTTTTTCAAGCAGTACGATATGCCGTTTTTTGGCATGACCGTACAGTTGGATTGCACCCGGCTTTACGAGAAGGCCAAGCGCGAGGGCTTCCCGTTTTCAGCCGGTTATCATTTTGCGTCACTGCAAGCGGTCAACGAAGTGGATGAGCTGCGCTGCCGTATCGAAGACGACATACCAGTGCGTTATGACGTGATTCACCTTTCGACCACTATCGCGAGACCTGATGGCACGTTCGGTTTTTCGTTCCAAAGGTACACGGACGACTTCGGGCAATTCGTGGCCGAGTTCATTGCCGAGACCAAACGTGTCCAATCCGAGACCGGTTTGAAAAGCCCATACTCCGGGCAAGACATCATCTATTACACGGTCGCCCGTGGCATCGCTTTCACATCATTCGACCACCCCATGATGTCCGGTCGGCAAGGCAGTGTCCCGCTCATGGCATTCGGTGAAATGGTTGAGGATGGTGGCCGCAAGAGAATCGCTCACGCGCTTCATGCCCACCATGCATTGGTCGATGGGCAACACGCCGCGAAGTATTTTCGGCGTGTGCAGGAGAGGTTGGGGGAGATGTAATGGCTATCCCTTCAAAAAGGCGTTGAAGTGAGGAGGGGTATTGCTTGTTGCCGGAATCGTCGATGATGGGACGACCGTTTTCAATAGACTTGTTCGGAAACAATGAAAAATCCTTCTCATTTTCTCCAACATATCGCTTTTTGGCAAAATAGGTAAATTTATTTTGAGTTTCCGAACAAGTCTAATAATGAAGTAATCAACGGTCAGTCACCAGACTCGGTTTTTGCCCCGGCTGCGCTGAAAACTCAATGCCATCACCAGTCAAGCGGAAAATACCACTATGAATATCTGTCCGCAAATCAAATTCTTGTTCAACTTCAACCTAACGAGGAAATCTCTGAGTTGATTTGGGTTTACTGTTGAACCAATTCTCCCTTTTTCCAATTCCAAATCGCTACCCTCTGCTTGGAAAATTCTTTCATTTTTTTTACAACTTGAGTACATCTCAATGGTCTTCTTGGTGTAGTCAAATTTATGACATTTCACACCAATCACCTTTTATGGGAGAAAGAACATGAAAAAAAGTATTTGCACGCTGGCTGTCGTTGTTATGGTTGTCGGAGGAACACTCATGGCTAAAAGCCCGGTTTGCCGGACGTTTATCTGGGAAAGAATCCATCAGGTCACTCAATGGACTCCGGAAGCCATCCAAAAAGACCCTATCGCTTACATGAAATTTGTCGAGAAAAAACTCGCCAAAGACCAAAACAAAATCCAGGAGACTTGGCGGAATCTTGGGGTGTCGGTCGGAAAACTCGCCAAAAAGCAGAGTGGAAAACGAGAGTTGCTCGAACGCGGAACGACTTTTGCAGAGGAATTTCGAGATGTCTATCAGAACGCCAACGGGAATTTCCCGGTAGAAGTTCAGGGACAAACGTACACTGAAGCACAGATACGCTCTCAACTCAGCCTTCTGCTCGCACAAAATGACGGTTTGGCAGAGTCATTGTCAGAAATTGACATTGCCATGAATAACGCAAACAGCAAAATGGAGGAACTTGTTGTACAAAAAGAAAAGACGGAATCTCAACTGTTTTTGATTGCGACCAAACGTGAACTGTTTCAGGCGGAATCACTTTCAACAGAAGGGCTTTTGCTGATTGCCCAGTTGAACGAGCTTTTCGATGGTAACGAGCAAGTGATTGCCGGAAATCCGGTCAGGACAATTGAACAACTTGTTCAAGCAGAAAAAGTTTCTTCAGTACCCGCCAATTCGGTTAGAGTTGACGAATTTCTGAACGCTAAGAAACCAACCAAACCAATCGACACAATAATCGAAGTGGTTGAAATCACGGCTGAAATAGTAAGTGAAGAAATCGTTTCGTTCGAGACACCGAAAAAAGTGAACAAGAATCGACGTTCCAATAAATCTGATTCTCAACCGATTTATCAACAATCACAGCCTATTTACCAACAGTCAATTTGATCAGTTTGGATAGTGTCGCAGAAAATTAAGCCTCTGTATTCACAGGGGCTTAATTGCATCAGACCAAGTATCAGCTTATAATCAACAAATGGATTAATATATTACAAATATAATTATGAATAGTGATACATAAGTTGCTTATGAACAAGACTTTTCAGTTGAGAGATAAATGGAGTTGAATTATGCGACTAAAAAAACTGCACGAACAAAAAATTGAAGATGATAGTTGGTTTCAGACGCAACCCAGTTTGATTCCTTGGGAACTGGGCAAGGAAAAGCTGGAGCAGATTTTTGACAGAATTTTGGACAAAAACCGTGAAGAGTTTTTTGAAAAACCAATTGACCGCAAACATGCCGATCGGTCAACCTACTCTTTACGACTTCGTCATTGTTTGAAATATCACTGGGAAAAAGTACAACAAACGAAGCCTCGTTGCATCGCGTCGAAAGTTGTTAAAGATATTTACAAAAAATATCAGCAGCAGAATGTTTTTGATTCCGTTGTATTGGCGGTGGCTGTTGTGCTTCAGGAATTCAAATCGCGGGTCGTGTTTCGTCCTCTTTATGACAGGACATTTAACTCCGTTGAATATTTGCCCCCGGGTTCTGAAGACGATCATGATGATTGTCGTGAATACGTTTTCGACCAATTGGCCGGCGGATTATCAGACGAGCAGGAGCAGGAGTTAAATGTGATACTTGCAGGCATGGAAAACGGCACGCTGGAACTTCTGAAGAAGGCGATTATCGCCTTTAAGAATCTTGACCAACTGGAAAAGGAGGAAGTGTTGGATACGGTTTTGGTTGGCTTGGAATCCGACACACAGGAATGGGTAAAAACTGTGATATTGAACGATCAACTGAAACCTGGCAAACTGGATTTGGTGACCATTGTGAAATCGACCGATCTGAATCCCGCAAAACTTGACCTGGTGAAAAATGGCCGGTTGATTGATTACGAGGGCAAAGGGAGTTTTATTCTTTGGTTACGCAAAACGATTAATCGTCGTATCGCCAGTTATTACAGAATAAAACACGATTCCATTACGCCTGATGTGCCATCGCAGGTGAAATCACCTTTTCACCAAGCCGCATTATGCGATGAGGCAGCGAAATTGCGTCGTGTCATGGATCAATGTCTGACTCCGCATGAGCGGAATATGTTTGAGGATTATAACATTCACGATATGACCCTGGATGAAATCTGCGAAAAAAACAGACGTTTGGGAAGACAACCCACGGACAAAGGAAATCTTTCAAAGAAACTGAAGGAAATTCGCGAAAAGATCAAGAGTCACTGGGGTAATTCATAAACTAAAATCTTACGAAATTTTGAATATATATGGTGTCACCATGAAAAGCATTAGCGATAAACAATTGGATGAACTTTTAACAAAAGCAAAATTGGCAGGTATGTTTGAGCAGTATGACGTTGACGAAACGCTGGAGCACCCTGTTAACGACGTTGCCCTGCTTGAAGCGTGGGAACTCGGTGATCTTACGGATGAAGAACTTCGTGATTTGAACCATCACCTGGATCAATGCTATGATTGCCGACGTGCAGTGGCGGCGATGATCAAACATGGTATTCTTGAGTTTCAAAACCCTGCGTTTCCACCTTCAACTCCCCAACCGTGGTATGACCTGCGGCAAGCTCCAGCCTGGATATTTGTAGCTGCTTCGGTTCTTATTGCGGTTGTATGTGTCCGACTCATTAGTTTTCAAGGTGGCACCGATCTTGCGCGAAACGATTTGATCCTGAAGCAAAACTCGCTGACCGATTACGATTACGATCTGCGGGGAATGCCATTAGGATTCAAAGGAGGGGATGAACCTGATCCTTTGGCAAAACAACGTTTTCTTGATCAAATGAGCAGAAATCCCGATGACATGCAATTGCGTTTTGATTACGGACAATGGTTGTTGGCGGAGTATCGGCCCACTGACGCCATCACGGAATTTGAGAAAATCGAGACGGCTGCGCCAAATTCCGCCGCCGTTCAAAACGCGTTGGGTATGGCCTGGTTCATGAAGGAAACGGGACGTGCAGAGCCTCCAAAAATCGCACGGGGACACTTCCTCAAAGCGGTACAACTGGCACCGGCGGACAAAGCGATCAACTTGAACCTGGCGATTTGTCTGACCGTGCTTGGAGATGATACTGCGGCAAAAGAATATTTTGAAAAAGCGGGTGTTTCACGGTAATTTGAACTATTTTCTCAGGAATTTTGAACATGAAACCGTCATGGATTTTCTTGACGTTGCTATTTGTTTTCATCGCTGTTTATGGTTCGTTGGCACAAAATCCGCCAAACCAAGACCGGGCGTTTGGTGTCAGGACGACTTCGGGCAATGCATCGAAAGGCAAGACCTTCGCGTTGTTGATCGGGGTCAACAAGTATGATTCGAGGGATGTCATAGACCTCAATTTTTGCGTGCAGGACGTCAAGGGACTGGCGGAAGCATTAAAGCGCATGGGGGTGCCCGAAAAAAACATCATCGTCATGTGCGATGGGGCCGAGTATGACTTACAACCGCGACGCGGGAGGATATTCAAGCAATTGGCCGACATTACAGACAGCTTGACGGAAGACGATCAGTTGATTTTCGCCTTTTCCGGTCATGGAACCCAGGTTCACATGAATACTTACTTTTGCCCCTCGGACAGCGAGCTTGGAATACCGGACACTTTGATTGAACGAAAAAGAGTATTTGACTATGTTCAGCAATGCCGTGCCAGGAGAAAATTCGTGCTGATTGACGCCTGCCGGAACGAAATGATCGTTCGCGGTGTCAGGTCAGGCGACATGGAGCTTCTGAAGGATCAAATCGGCGATACTGAATCTTACGGTTACGCATTTCTTGCGAGTTGTCATCCGGATCAAAAGTCTTTTGAAGATGAAAAACTCCAACACGGCGTTTTCACCTGGTTTGTCATTAAGGGACTCGAAGGCGAGGCCGATAAAGCCGGCAACAACGACGGCATCCTGACCCTGGACGAACTTTATCACTATGTCATGACAAACACGCGCGACCACGTTCGCACAGTGATGAAGCGTGGTGCGCAAGTCCCCATCCGCGGCGGGGAATACTCCGGGGAGTTTGTGCTGGTGAAATCTTCGGAACGGATATTTCCCGACGTGGCAAACAGCCTACAAGCCGCCATTGACCAATGCCCGGAAGAGGGAACAATCAAAATTCGTCCGGGAAAATATTCCCTGCCCAAAACTCTGACAGTGAATAAGACAATCAATTTCATCGGAATGTGCGACGATCCCAAAGATTGTGTCTTGGAACTGAATGACTCTCAAAAAGGGGTTCACATTTCTTCCGGCGAGCCGAAGTTCCAGAACATTTCTTTTCACGCCCCACTCGCCAAGTTGTCTGAACAAACCGAAAAAGCGTTGCAAGAGGTCGACTGGAAAATGGGACAAGATTTCTCAAGCATCAAACAAGAGTACAAACAAGAGTATGAAACTTATCTGAAAAAATCTACTGTTTTTGTCGATGAATCTGTTGTTCAATTCGATAATTGTGATTTTTCAGGAAATTTTCGATCTCTTGCCGTGCATAACAACGGAAAAGTCCATTGTTTCCAATGTGATTTTCACGATAGTTATCGCGTCGACATTACAGAATCAGGTATCGGACATTTTGAGCGATGTAATTTTTTCAAAGGCAGTAGCCCTGTCATTACTAAAGGTGGCAACGGTTATTTTGAAAGATGCAGTATTTCCCAAAGTGGCGTTGGTCTTTCTGTATATGATGGCGGCATTGTCCATGCCAAAGATTGTCGGATTTTTGATAATGATGTACATGGTATTCATATGTGTCAGGATTCACAAGGAACCATTGAGCAATGTGACATTTTTCGTAACTCGACAACCGATAGTTCTCATCAAGTTGCCATCTGCAGTTCAAAAGGTATTCGTTTGCTCAAGACCAGGATATATGGCATGCGTGGCGGAAATGGAGTGTTTGTCAATAATTCCGGAATGGCACTCATCGAGGAATGTGAGATTTACGATATAAAAGAAAGTAAGGACTGGAAAGGTGTGGGATTAGACGTGTCAGGGAAAGCTACCGTTGTTAAATGTGAAATTTACGATTGTGAAAATGGAATTGTGGTCACAGAATCAGGCCAGGCTATATTCAAAGAGAATAAATTGAACCGTAATAGAAAAAACTGGAATATTGCAAATGCGGATTCCGTGGAACGGATCAACAATGTTCCTAATGGCTGAAGACGCGGAATAATCAATAACGCCCCATCTGGGGACTGCGCGGAGTACCGCTTTGTCCCCGACTCTTTTGAAAATTCATGTAATCCCGCCTTTTTTCTCAAATTCCCGAAAAATCTTCTACAACATTTCTTTCCCCAACAAGTCTTTCTTGTAGTGTTTTAACCAACAGATTCACGAAATGGAGAAATAACCATGAAAAAACGAATCTTAATGACAATGGCGTTTTCCTGGCTGCTTGTGGCGGCGTGGGGGATGTCGGAAAGCAGGGCGGAGTCATTGTCGCCGCCGAATTGGAGCGTGGGGCAGACCTGGAGTATCGAAACCGAGTCACTTCAGCCCCAGACTGATGTACAGGACACGAAATGGACAGCCCAGTGGCGGTTTCTTGTCGAAGCCATTGACGAGTTCGAGGGTAGCGATTGTTACCGACTCGTTATTACCCCGTTGGAGCAACCTGAACCGAAAACCACGGTGTGGGTTGACAGCCGAAATTTCATGATCCGCCGGGTCGATTCCCAAATCCCCATGCCGGAAGGTTATGTCACCGTTTCCGAAATTTACCGCGCAAATCAGCCAGTGCCGGTCATCGGGCCGCTTTCGCTCATCCCACTTGCGCTTCCGTGCTTTACTACGGAAGGAGCGAAAAGTGACAGCGAAGCGGAAACGTTCGAGTACAACAACAGTGATTTTGACGGCATCAAGAGTGATTTGCCGGTCTCGTTTCTGACCACGGTGTCTCAAACCGTGGGAACACCCGATGCGGAAAGCATGAAGCAGTTCGATGCAAGTCCTTGGGTGAAAAGCATTGACACACCCGATGTGTTGGAGGTCAAACTCGTGACGCAAAATGAGACGGTTCGGCAATTGTGGGACGCGTCCGCGCCGTGGCCGGTTTTCAGCGAAAACGGAGTGAGCACGGCACGCTTGCTTGATATTGCCGTTTTCGGCGAGTCACAAGTTTCGACGGAACGTGGAATTGTCCCGCCAGCCATGAATCTTCTTGCAGACAATGCGGACGATGATAATACCAAGTCCGTTGAAGAAGGCGGCAACCGGGAACACGGCGTGGCCTCGTACAAACCGTGGTCGGGGCCGTGGTGGCCGATGAATCACGGTGGCCTTAGTGTTCCGCTTGGCAAGTACGACAGAATTACCGGTCACACGTCAGTCGCCTGGGAGAGGCAGCACAATCTTACGGGAAATTTTCGCGAGTTGCCCGAGTGGTTCGGTTTTTGCCATGCCTGGGCAGCCGCTTCGATTCTCGAAAAAGAACCAAAACAAGTTCGCAATATCGCTGTGGGCAATCGTCGTGTGTCTTTGGCCATCGGTGATCAAAAGGGAATGGTGACAGCGTGCCACACGCGCGATTTGGCCAACAGTTGGGGTACCCGGTTCAACGAAGGTTCCGACCAGGCGGCATTCGATGACCTCAGCCCCGAAGAACTCTGGAAAATTCTCAACCAGTACGTTGGCAAACACGGCGTACCCATTGTACTTGACATTGTGCCAGGGCCGCAGGTGTGGAATCATCCTGTCTATGAGTACGAAATCAAATATCGACCATCCGGCGATAAGTACGATGGTGTCATGATACTCTACCTCGCGGACAGTGCGGTTGCCCTGAATTACCTTGGTACGCAGGTTTTCAAAAAGGCTTATACTTTCACATTTCTCATGAAAGACGGCTGTATTGTGGAAGGAAGTGGTCAATGGACTGGTGACAGCGTCAACGATCACCCTGATTTTGCATGGTCACCTTACAAGAGCGTTGCGCAGAATCCCGAAGTGAAACGTGAAAAGGTGGTGCAATTGGTTTATCAGCAGCAGGAAACGACACCGGTGCCAACACCGACACAACCGACATCCCCAGTTGTTTCAACGCCGCCTGCACCAACAACGCCCTCTGTTGCCACGACACAACCGGCGCAGCAATCGCCGACTCAGGTTCAGGTTGCAGACTTCCCGGTGCAGTTGCCTTCGGTTGAGGAACTGGTTGCATTGGTTGGAACCAGAACATCGTCTTTCATGAGCGAAGTGACCGTGGATCGGTTTGATGGAGCCGAGTATCGTCCCGGTGAAACATTTTTCTTGCGAATGATGAGCGAACGGGCAGGTTATCTTACGCTGGTTTTGGTTGATCCGGAAGGTGATGCAGCATTACTGATACCGCAGATACGATTGACCGAAGAGATGGTTGCCAAAAAAGAAATGACCAAAATTCCGGTTGATACCTTGTCAGAGCAAACGTCTCAAAACAGTCTTTTGCCGATAATGCAGGTTTTTCACGTTCCTTCCAAAGAAGGCCGATATCGAATCAAGGCATTCGTGACGGAAAAGCCAATTCACTTTTTATCAGTCCCAATGCAAGTCAGCCCGGCACAGGTCACACAGCAGACGCTACAGACTCAACAAAATCAGCAAGTTGTTCAGCAAACCCAAGTTCAGGTTCAAGTTATGACTCAATCGAACCAAACACAACAACAATCTTCGAAAGCACTCATGCAACAGGATATCAAAACCCTGTTCGGTGATTTCTCCCACAATGAAGTCATTTTTTACGTCAACAAACAAACCAATTCCTCCAACTTGAAATGAAAACGAGGTAACAAACATGAAAACTCGATTAACAATTACCCTGTTCCTGGTGGCGGCAATGCTGCCAATGGTGTGTACCGCACAACAATTCACCCGCCCCAGTCGCCCCAGTGCCGAAGGTCAGCAGGCGATTCGCGAAATGCTGGGAAACCGGCAGACAACCAATGGCAGTACCAAAGATGTTGCGTTTTTGGAATTTGTCTCCAAGAGTTTGAAAACCGATCCCTATTCGCAATCTGCGAATATTGTGAGTCTCTGGACGAAAGGCGACGCATCTCAAAGCCGTGCTTTCGGCCCACAGGCCATTGTGCGAAATGACACATGCACCGGTTTCGTGCGTATTGAAGCCGATCGCAAAGACATGATGTATGAAGAAGGTGAAGACCTTGAATTGAAGCTCACCTCAAGTATTTCAGGATATCCCGTGATCGTGAATTTGCGGGTCGATGGAGGAATCGAGAGCATTTATCCGAACGAACACACCGCTTATTCCCGAATTGAAGCGGGGCAAACGATTATTTATCCTCCCAAGGATGCAAAACCGGAATATAGAATACCTACCAAACCGCCATTTGGAAAGGATCGTATTCTTGCTTTTGTCACCCAACAGAAATTTACGATAAAAGAATTGGAAGACCCTGAATTCTATGTGAAACGGGGTTTGCTCCAGACGGCAAAAGACTCCAAAGCATTTGGTTCCGTAGGCATCAAGCAAAATGACTTCCCTTGCCAGACGATCACATTGAAAACATACCCCAAGGACAAACGACCATCCGCGTTGCCCAAACAACGTTTGGTATTACTCGTTGGCCCGACGATTTATCAGTGGGAAGGCTATCGCCCCCTTCCGGCTTGTCTCAACGATGTCAAACTCATGGCAGCGATCTTTGCGGAATTTGGTCAAATTGACGCGATTGGTTTATTATCAGGTGAAGACGCAACAAAGGGAAATTTTCGCAAAGCATTCGACGCGTTGATTGAGAAGAGTCGTCCCGGAGATGAAGTATTTATTGTCTGGACGGGACATGGTGGTTCAAGAGCCGACACAAGTGGTACTCAACCGACCGGGCAGACGGGATACCTCGTTTTTTATGATTCCAAAGAAGCCGACCCGTCATCCGTGCTTACCGATGTTGAGTTCGAACATTGGCTGGACGATTTGGATGGATGCCGAATTGCGATTTTTTTGGATGCTTGCTATTCAGAGAGTATGATTGACGCAAGTTTAAATGACAAATCGGCAAATGGTGAAGGTTTTAATTTCTTTGCCAATAAGTTTGCAAGGTACAAGGAACCCGATGGGTCGAAAGACATTCGACCCGACCAGGCAGCGGTTCTTTGTTCTTCTCGTGCCAATGAGAAATCCGTGGTAAGAAAAGATGTTCCCATCAGTGCCATGATCTGGTGCATGGCGAACCATGTCCTCGAAAGTGACAAGGCTGTCAGCTTTGACGATCTATGCAAACATGTCGAGAAAGCCGTACCCCTTGTCGTCGCGGATCAGTACAAGAGGGAACAAAAACCCGTTTACATGAATCAAATCGGGACAATTTTTGTGAAACCGTAGAAGATTTTTACAACATCTTCCCTCCCGAAAAGGTCTTACACGCAGACAGGGGTAAATCCTTGATCTGCGTGTTTGTGAAAAAAATTGGTGATTTGAGTTACCCAAGCACAGGTAAAAAGGAAGGGAAAAATACGCTGGATTCTATGTCGAACAGTAAACAGGATACCTTAAGAAATTTCGTAACCCCAAAGAGAGGATAAAATGAAAACGTTTTTCCGACCTGTGTTGTTATCGTGTCTTGTATCGTTGTTTGTTTTCAACAATCGTGCGATGGCACAAAGGTACGTGCAAGAACCTGCGAGGCGCGAACAACGAATACCGCCATCACCATCGCGGATACAGCCGTCAAGACACAATGGCCGAGCGGTTCCGGCACCGTCGGGACGCAACGACCGAATACAGCCAGCAATACCGCAACTTCAACCGCCACGAGTACAATCGCCGCAAAGTCCCTTACCGCCATCAAACATACAAATCGCAGGAATCTCCGGAAATGGAACAATAGTCCATCGGACCCAAACGACGGTGGTTCGCGGCATACCCGGCGTTTTAAAACTGCCCCACAGTGTCAGTCAGGGATTATGGTTGGGCATTGGAACGGCCAATCATCCCGGCGGAGGTGTTTGTGTCACGGATGTCCTCCCCGACAGTCCCGGAGACTATGCCGGTTTTGAAGTGGACGATGTGGTTCTCGAAATCAACGGAACGCCGATCCACGACATTCAAGATTACTCGAACGCCGTTGACGATTCTCCGAAAACCATGGACGTGACAGTCGTTAATCTTTATGACATTCGAATCAATAGAACTGTAGAACTCAGATACTAACCCACTAATAGGAGCTTAAAAATGAAAATGTTTCTCAAATCTGTTTTACTGGCGTGCTTGCTGTCGCTGTTTGTCTTCGACAATTTGGTGATGGGGCAACCATGGCGAAATCGCAATGCCACGGCTCAATCCAGAAATATTTACTACAAAGGGGTGAAACTTGGAGTCGATACACCCCTCAAAGTTTTGGAAGAAGCCATGAAGGAGGGGTTCAGCGATGGTTATAGTGATGCTACGGTATCACATGCGGCGCAATTTTATCTTGCGCAGTGTCAATTACTTGGTTACAATGGCGTCCCCAAAGACGAAAAGAAGGCGGGAGAAGAATTTAGAATGTTATTTGACTGTATCAATATTGGCGGAGCGAACATTGGGCGTTGGACGGGTCTATACGCAGTGCCGGTAGGCAGAAACCAACGTGCATTCCCGCCGTCCGTGAATGGATCATTCAGTGATTCCATGGCGGAGTACATCGATCGTATTCGCAAGAACGCAGAGCAGGGAGATGCCGACGCACAGATCAAACTCGGCATCTATTATACACTGGCAATGGGCGTTCCGAGTAATCCCCGGGAATCCGTAAAATGGATTCGTCAAGCCGCAGAGCAGGGAAATGCAGAGGCACAAGGTATTCTTGCAAGCTTTTATGCCGAGGGTTACGGCGGCCTTTCTGTAAGTCAAGCGGAATACGTAAAATGGATTCGTCTGGCCGCAGCGCAGGGGGATTTCGGGGCGCAGCATATGGTAGAAGCTATGAAATGGCAAACGGCCCCTCCACAACGAGGATCAACACAACGTCAATCACAGCCTGGGGTAAGAATAGCAAGAGTCTACCCAAATACAACGGCATCAAGCCTGAGAAATTCCGCCGGACTGAGGATTGAGGCCAACGATTATCTTTGCAGCATCAATGGCCAGGAAATACGAAGTGATGCCGAGTTCAAAAGAATCGTGGCAAGTCTGCCAAGGAACAGCAATGTGACCGTTGAAATCTTGGACCACCGAACAAAAAAAATGATGACTTTTTTTGGGACGATGGATGTGAGTTCACAATTAAGGTTTGGAATGTCTCTGATTGAGCGATAGTATGCATCGCAAAACGCCCCTGTATTTTTGCAACAAATTCTAAAGAAAGGAATTTTCAATGAAATCATTTCTCAAATCTACGCCGTTGTTATCGTTGTTGACCTTCCTTGTTTTCAGCCATCAGGCGATGGGACAGTTCAATTCCGAACAATTTGAGGCCAACGCCGAAAAAGTGTTGCAGTTTTACGAATCTGTAAAGAGGTCTGCAATACAGCAGAAACCCATCGGACAGGCTAAAATAGATGAGGCAACGGCAAGTGTTGACCAGATCAGCAAGCAGATTTCACAATTTTTTGATAACGCCGATGATTTAGAGGCGACGGCAGTATGGGTATCAATTAGCGATCATCTTCTATTTGACACCGGGCGAATCTATATGTCTGACAGTGATCCAAGGGGGAAAGCACTTAACCAGATTTATGAAAAGATAGACGCAGTTTTCAGTCGGGGAAATGAAATCTATTTGAGAGGTATGGAGAAATTACTACTCGAACTGGAAACAACCGTTTGGCCGATTTTAGAAAAAACCTCAAGGGTTTCAAATAAAAGTGGTGTAAAAATTGTTGCCGATTTCTATGCCACGTCACGAAATACCAACGTTGCGATCTCGCCTCCGAGCATGGTTGCCACCTACGCCGCTCTTGCAAGCATCACAAAAGGTAAAACCAAAGAAGAGTTACAGAAACTCCTATCACTGGAAGGTGATGAGGAAACGAATTTCGGCGTGTTGAGCACATATTTGGTGGGCAAGGTTTTTCTCAATAAATCGAAGTATCCATATACTTATACAGATCAAGGTGTTTGGCTAATCAAATCCAGCCGTGAAACCCTTGACAATGATTGCATGCTTGAAAAAAATTTTGCAGATGCTTATAAAATACTTCCAGTAAATACTGATTTTACTGAAAGGCAATTGAGGCAAATCAACGAAGGAATTGTGTCAAGATTCTATAACAATTTCCTTGTTCATCATTCCGCTTTTTTCCCAAATTTTAACTTTTTCCACAAAAACTCCGTTCAAGAACTCATGGGGGAACCTAAAGTAGTTTATAACGTTTTCAAAGCCAACCGAGACACGAGTATGATTGTCCGTCCCATTGCGGGAGTGATGGATACTTTTCCGGATAGAGAAATTGAAGAAGGTGATGAACCCTTTGAAGGGGAGACGCTTCCCTTTAGTTTCGATAATAGAAAGCGAAACATTGACTTCTTCAAAATTGAAGTGAAAGAGCATCAAACTCTCACGGTGAACGGTCAATCCGGCTATCGCTTTCAACTGGGCGTAGCCGACCTGACGGTCGTTAAATGTAATAATGGTGTCGCTCTCAAGCAACTGGCAAAGACGATAACAAACGACGGACTACAAATCCAATTGGGAAGAAAAGTATCTCAACCGGTGATGTTACACATTCCCGAAGTCGATTTTGATACAGAATTTGACTTTCAGAAATATGCTCAAACCAAGGGTTTTTCAACTCCTTTTACACGAGGGAAAGCAGAATATACGCTTGGTTCAGATAGAGTTTTGCCGGGAGTCTATTGTAGCCAAGCAAAAATCGAATGTACATTTATGCTTGATTGTTATGGAATCGTTTCATGGCAACAAATTTCTCCCGATGCGGTACTACGTGCCCTTCCAGTGGGACGCGATCAACGGTTGCCGGATAATATCATCATCAATTCCCCCTACCTTTTACTCCTCACCGAAAGAAAACTGGGAACAGTTTTAGGGATGGCGTTTATTGCAAACCCGGAGAAGTCGGAGGCTCGAAGGAAACATGATAACAAAGAAGGGAATGTCTATATGGGTACTATCCCGGTTACTCAACAACCGACATCACGTCCAACACCGGCACAACGCTGGCCTACGGAGGCTGAAAATCAAACTGCCATGAAAGCTTCAGTGGCACTTCTGGACTCTACCCCGCATTATGTAGCACCCGGAGTAAAGTTTATCGCAGTTGACTATGATGATTCTCATAATACGGTTCAATATACCTACATTTTGGAACAAATTACCAAAGATTCTCCAAAGTTAAAAAACATTTCCCAATTAAAAGCCGCTCTTATTGAAGATTTTAAAAATCATGATGACATAAAGGTGCTGAGTGAGCAAAAGTCAATTTAATTTTTGTTTACAATGACACTGAAAACAACGAGCTTTTTAGAGTTAGGATAGATCATGGTGAGTATTAAAACAGCGAAACCGCCAACCGCCATTCACTCCAAAAAACCACACTCCACCCCATAGAAAGGAACTTCAAATGAAGACGTTTCTCAAATCCACGCCGTTGTTGGCGTTATTGACCTTCCTTGTTTTCAACCATCAGGCGATGGGACAGTTCAATTCCGAACAATTTGAGGCCAACGCCGAAAAAGTGTTAAATTTCTTCGAGTCTATAAAGCGGCACAAACCAATTGAGTCTGCTAACATAGACGAGGCAGTAACAAGCATTGACCAGATCAGTAAGCAGATTTCACTCTATTTTGATAATGCTAATGATTTAGAGGCGACGGAAGTATGGCTATCTATTAGCGATCATCTTCTATTTGACACCGGCGGGCGAATCCTTCTGATTAATAATGAACCAATAATGAAGGTACTTCCCCAGATTTATGAAAAGATAGACGCAGTCTTCAGTCGGGGGAAGGAGATTCAACTGAGATTTATGGAAAAGGTACTGCCTGCAATGGAAACGGACCTTTGGCCGGAATTGGAAGAAACGACAAAAATTGTGAACAAAGGCGGTGTAAAAATTGTTGCCGATTTCTACGCATCTTCGAAAAACGCCAACTTTGCTCTCTCGCCGCCGAACATGGTTACCACTTACTCTGCGCTTGCCCACATCGCAAAAGGAAAAACCAAAGGTGAGTTACAAAAACTCTTGTCACTGGAAGGCAATGAAAAACCTGCTTTTGAGAAGTTGAATAATTACTTGATGCTTAATACATTTCTCTATAAGCCGGAAGAACCACAGGCTTATTGGTCTGCTGGTCTTTGGTTGATCAACAGAAGCAGCCAACCAATTTATGAATTGGATTTCGTTAATGAGATGCGCGAAAATTTTGGGGCAAGACTCGCTCAATCTGATTTTACCACAAGTGAGATGAGTGCGTGCGGTGAGACGATTCGGCGAGAATTTTCGAAAAGTTTCCTTGCCAAGGGTGCGTAGCCGTATCAAACGAAATAGTGGCCAAATTTGGGACACCGTCTTGGAAAGAAAGATACAAACATTGACAGAGTGCACGGCACCGAATCTATCCTGTCCCTACACACTCTCTGCTGCCTTCTCACCCGACGGAAAGAAAATTGTAACTTTAATGAGAGATCGAAATTATGGACTATTTGACGAGTTTGACAAGACCGCCCAAATTTGGAACACTGAGTCGGGAGCACTGCTGCATACGCTCGTTCATCCGGGCGAAACCATGTCCGCTTCCTTTTCTCCCGATGGAAATAAAGTTGTTACGGAAAGTTTCACAGACAATTTGTGGGATACGTCAGATCGTTGGCAAATTGGACATGTTTGGGATGCCGAGTCAGGAAAAATAATCAAAACTTTGACCGCAGGCTATAAAGGGCAGGAGGATGCAATTTTTTCTCCAGACGAAAGGAGATTTACTTTTTTTAAAAGACGTTACGAGAATGGAAGAGGTGCTGGCACAACGGAATCCATCGTGGTCTCCGAGTTTGGAACAAATAAACAGCCAATAACGTTGGCGGAGCGCAGGTCGCTAGGAAGAGGTGATTCTTTCTGGATTGACTTAGTTAAGTTTTCACCTGACGGGAAAAAAATTCTTACATGTAGCTCAATTTACAAAGGAAGGGAGGAAAAATCTACACCAACTGTCCGCATTTGGTTTTTGGAGCCATAGCCATATTTTACTCCGCGTCGCCATTTTTGACGATACATAACCATTTATATCTCGAATGAGGCTCATCATGATACGTTACAGCTTACTACTATTATTATTATTCTTGTCTCCGGTATTACTACTGGCACAAAACCGTGCATCCTTCGATGCTGATGTCGAAAAAGCGTTTGTACTTTTGGAGACCAGCAAGATCAACGAAGCGAAGCAGATCACTGATAGGCTCTTGCGACAGGCGACGAGTCTTTCTGACGCCGATGCCCTGACGGATATCGGAATCGCGTTTGAAGAGAAAGGCCGTTATATGGAGGCGGAACCGTTTCACAAACGGGCTTGGGAAATCAACAAAAAGCAACATGGGGAAAACCATCCCGATACTGTCCCCTCACTGACCAACCTGGCGATCAATTATAAAGAACGGGGACATTATGCGGAAGCAGAGCCGCTCTACAAACAAGCTCTCGACATTGTGGCTCCAAATAGTTTCCATGCGGCGTTGTTGATGAACAATCTGGCGTTTCTTTATCAGGAGCAGTATCGTTATGCTGAGGCGGAAGACCTCTACACAAAAGCACTGAAAATACATGAACAAAGAACAAGGGGTCAAGACGATGAGTACATGGCTTCACCGCTCCAAAATTTGGCCCGGCTTTATTATTTCCAAAGCCGGGAAGCAGAACCCCTCGAAAAACAAAAGTTGCTTGAGAAAGCAGAATCCTTCGCCAAACGAGCGTTGGCAATCGATGAAAAATATGACAAAGGCAGCCCGGAAACGGGGGCGTCACTGAACATGCTGGGGGCGGTTTATTCCGACCAAAAGCGTTTTAACGAAGCGGAGTCGCTCCTCAAACGGGCGTTGGCAATCTATGAAAAAAGACTGAGTAAGAATCATCCCTGGGCGGCCGAGTGTATGCACGATTTGGCAACGCTTCTCGAAAGACAGGGACGTTACAAAGAAGCGGAACCGCTTCGCAACCACACGATTGACGTGTACCATCAATCCGGTGCCGAGCCGCATCTCGGACAGGATTGGTATAAGTTCCGGGCGAAACTGAAAAAGGCGACCAACCGGCCCAAGGAAGCCGTTGCCGACCTGAAAGAAGCGATGAACCTGTCCCTACAGGTTCGCCGACAGGCTTCCGGCAGTGACGAGCAACGGGCGGAGACGTTTGCCCAATACTTTAGTGTCTTTGAAACGATGGTCGATTGGCAGTATGATTTTTCTCAAAACGGCGATGAGAATCACGACGTCAACGAAGCCTACGAAGCGATGGAGCGTTCGCGGGCTCAGGGGTTGCAGGACATCATCAACAGCAGTGGGATCGACCTGTTGACCGGTGTGCCGGAAGCCACTGCAAAGAAACTCCGCGATGACGAGGAATCCGCGTTGATTGATGCGGCGTCCTGCAAAAAGCAACTCGAAATTCTTCCACAACGTACCGACATGACCGAAGTCCAAAAGAAGGTCGAAGAAACACGATTACTCGAAGCGTTAGGAGACGCTCGGAAAAGATTCGTGGAGACAACGGCGGCCATTCGTTCGGTAAGTCCGGCGTATCGATTGATGATCGGTGAAGATCGCAAGCCGATTTCTTTTGAAACCGTTCTAAAAGAACTTGCAGGCGAAAAAACGCTGGCACTGGAATATCTGATCGGTAAAGAGAAATCGTATTTACTCGTTTATGGTATGGAAACACCGCCGATTTTGTTGCCGCTGGAACTCAATGAGCAACAGGCGAAACTCTTTGATGTCGAGCCGGGAATGCTCAACACGTCGAAAGTGGATACGATCCTGCATAATGAGAAGAACGACGGTGTTTT
>Ga0099364_10005603_pt1 | contig 18569 bp, 12 predicted proteins | sample TergutTh196P3_FD_73070 | JGI IMG/M metagenome (GOLD analysis project Ga0099364, IMG submission 73070) | Microcerotermes parvus P3 segment gut microbial communities from Pointe-Noire, Republic of the Congo - Th196 P3 | ecosystem: Host-associated > Arthropoda: Insects > Digestive system > Gut ...
AAGCAATCTAGTCTGTGAAATCTCTGTTTTGCTGTATTTTCCCGTTAATTCGGTGTCTGGATTGCTTCGCTTTGCTCGCAATGACGAGGGGTATTTGAATAGTCACCTTTAGAAGAATTTTTTTATGTCTTTATTAAATATTGTGCAGATTTTTGATATGATATTAATGGTATAGAGACGAGAATAACGAATAATTACCTACTTTAAAAATATTCAACAATTATGCAAAAGGAGAATGCGATATTATTCAATCCGATTTAATTGCTTCGGGGGGGAGCAGGGACTCCGGGTGTGAAATAATATGATTTAGTGATTTAACAGTTTAGTGATTTAGTGATTTAGCAATTTAGCAATTTAGTGATTTAACAGTTTAGTGATGTAATGTTATTTCTCAATAATTTAGAGTTATATCTTACAAGGAAGGGGAATAAAGTTATGGTTAGGAAAATAAAACGCATTACAGCAATATTACTCATCGTAGCAGTGGTATTAGCGTCTAGTACAACGATTGTCGCGGCTCCGGCGCGTACGATTGTATACCATTTGAATGGAGGAACCGGAGAACCACCCGTGGATAGTACCACTTATACCACAGGCAACGCAGTAATTTTAGACATAACAGCAGGCAATGTAACGGCACCTGCAGGAAAGCAATTTACAGGGTGGAGTCCGCTTCAAAATGGCATAGCTAACGAGTGGTACGCGCCCGGCAGAACTATCCCGGCAACTAATCTCACAAATGGAATAGATTTATACGCGATGTGGATTGACGTTAAGGCCAATTATAATGTCACTTTCCGGACAAAAATCGCGGGCCTTACTGTTCCTCCACAAGTTGTGGCACATGGAGGGAAGGCCGTTGAACCTAATCCAATTACAACTAATGGGTACACATTTGTTGGATGGTATAAGGATTCGTCCTATAGAAATGTATGGAATTTTGATCAGGACATCGTAACGAGAGACACTATTATACACGCAAGATGGAGTAAAAACGGCATTGTTCCGTGGACTGTCGTATACAACATGAGCCCCGGCGTTATTGGAAACGGACCTGCAAATAATACAGGCAGCGCAGGGAGAAATGTATACGTTGCGAACATTCCGGCTGGCACGACCTATCCCGGAAAAGTGTTTGCCGGCTGGTCTACTACGCCCACTCGTGTACTGGAACTGAAATACCGCCCCGGGACAAACAGATCGGACTATGTTGCGGTAAAGTATGAAGGCATTCAGCTATACGATGTTTGGGTAGACGCTAATCTAACCTACTCAAACTCAGTGACTGTTGATTTCAAAGACGAGTACCAGACCATGGCAGGTATTGGCAACTCGCTGGCTTTTAACAGATCAACTGGATACATTCAGATTTACAGAAAATACAAGGAGGCAGGAGTGCCTGACGAAGAGAACCCCGCTTTGTGGGCAATTAAGTTTGCTGTTACCGCAGAGCATGGCGCAAAGCTCAATGTCTTCCGCGCGATTATTGGCAACGGTGGTGTTATCGGTCCCCACATCAATCCAACAACTGGAGCAATGCCTGAATGGGGCAATCGTCATTATGACGGCCCGAATGACACTATTTGGCCCGAACCCGGAGTGGAAAATATAATATGGAATAGGCCGGATTGGAATACCGAAAAGGACAAGTTTGATCTTAACCAGATTTGGTATATCCAAAAGGCAATGGAATATAACCCGGACTTGAAGGTTTATGGCGCAGCTTGGAGCCCTCCGTATTGGATGAAAACAAATTTGGGTGTCCGTAACGACATCCCATACAACCCGACAGGTGGAACAAAAACGACATTTCCACTGTTGGATGACGAATACTTCGCCGACTATGCCAGATACCTCTGCGAATATGCATGGGGTATGTACGCATGGTACGGAATACCGATCTATGCAGTATGCCCGACAAACGAAGCGGAGATTGACCATGGCTATTGCAGCCACGTAATTCGCGGCGATGACTATGAACGCTTCCTGCTGGATTATTTGAAGCCGGAAATCGCGCGCTTTATCGCTGACGGGAAATTCAGCGCCACTCCATCGGGCGGCGGATCTGGATGGGGCGCAAAAGCTCCGATTATGGGCGTTGCCGCACCGGAAGGCACGCGTATTGACCGCTCTACGAGCGAGGTTGACCTCGGAACACCGGATATGCCCGGATACGGCGCAATGATGGCAAATCCAGAAATTCAGGATCTTGTTAAAGTATTTACAACTCACATGTATGAGCATGACCAGTTCCTATATGAGCCAAGAGTAGCAAGCGACGACGACCCTGCATACCCGGAATTTATGTTTGAGTACCCTGAAATATGGATGACGGAAATTGGACAGCAATTCCCTGCCTATAACTCGGAGGATGTATCAGATAATTATAGCATGGTGAATGGACTGTGGTGGGCTAGAAGGATTTCCAATCTATTCTCCAGTAATCCCGGCTTCGCGTCATACATTTTATGGAACGGCACTGGAACCGCAGGCATTTCCAATGATACCGCGCGCTGGTTGAATGTTTTAAGCGCAGGCTCAACACTTGGAACTTTGCCCGCGCCGTCAGGTATGTACCGCATTTACAAACGTTATTATACTGTTGCTCAAATGTCACGCTTTATTAACGATGGCGATATTCGCGTTGGCGTAAATTGGAATCCATTCAAAGGGGCGCATGTATCTGCCTACAAGAGTCCTGATGGTAAGGATTTCTCTATTGTTATTCTAAATGAAGACATCGTTGATCATACCATTACGATTAAACTGGATGGCCACAGTGCGGATAAGCTATTGCCTTATCGCACATCTGACAGCGAAAACATAAGGATTCTTCCGATGGTATCCGCTATCGACGGGGAATTCACAGTGACGCTGCCGGCCCTGTCCATGACAACCTATGTTAATGACAAGGGGGCGGACAACCTTCCGGGACTGAATTACCGCGACGTTTTCACCAGAATTGAAGTTGAGAATAATGACGGTGAGTCAGATGTTACGTTTGCAGATGGTGGCGCACGGTTATCAAACAAAAGCTATTTAATGTTCAATAACTTTAATTTTGCGGATGGAACAGCCAGACCGAACTCGCCCATCCGCCAGTTGCGCATGTCAGCATTAGCCAAGGGAGAAGGAACCGGTAGGCTAGAGGTTAGGATTGGCGGCCCGCTAGGGAAGCGCGTAGGTATATTTAACATTACACCGAATAGCGCGCCTACGACTTATTATACGAGGATAGACACGGGAGACCTTGGGGCGTACGCATTCAGAGACATATGTATTGTGTACAGGGGCGAAGGCGATGTTTATGTTGAAACATTCAACTTTGATTCTACTGCCGTTACGGATGCGAGTAACCCCAACCTGATCAGCAATGGAACATTTGACAGCAACACTACCGGATGGACCGGGCGTGGCGCGACATTGTCTAGGTCGACTACGCTGTACTATCGCACAGGCTCTCTTGTTGTATCAACAGGCGGCGAAGGCGGAGCTGTTGGAGCAGAGGTCAACATGACTTCGGTTCCGGTGCCTGGACAGGCTTATACGATAAACGCATATTTTATACCGTCGTTTACAATTGCGTGGAACAAAACTACTGCTTATGAATCCGGATTTGTTGACGGAGGAAAAGCAGAGATTAGACTCCTTCTATATGATGGGGCGGATCTTGTTGATTCACAGGTTATAGCTTCAAGAGATAATATTAACAATATCGACTGGCGCCAGGTACAGAATACGTTCATCTACAATCCGCCCGCCGGCGAAAATGTTACACAAGCGAGGTTGTTGTTCTCAATGTCAAAGCCGGTACAGTTCCAAATTGACGAAGTTACAATCGTGAGGGCGACTAATACAGATTCTTGGAGCACGAGGAGCATTGAGCTAACAGGTGATTCAGCCATTGTGAATATTCACCAGCCCGGCATTGATACAGCGTATGTCATACTTGCGGCATACAATGAAAGAGGAGCTTTGTTGAAAGTGGAATTCCAAGATTCACAGGTTTATAAGGACAGTTATACATTTGACTTCTCCGATGTCCCTGAAGGAGCTAAGTACAAGGCGATGATTTGGAGCTATGACTATGCGCCTCTTACAAATGCCTTTGATTTAGACTAGCGCAATATACGCAATATAGCGCAATATAGCGCAGTAATGCGCAGCAAACACCATTTACTAGTACTAATGGCCACGATAGTTGGGGCTGTTGAATTTGTAATAATTCAACAGCCCCATTTGCAATGCAGATTTCGATGCTGTGGTTGCGTCTACTCTGTCGTCCAACGAATGTCATCGAACAGGTAGAACTCTTTCGCGTTCAACCCCGCAAAATGAACGCCGGGATCGCTTTCCATGCGCACGCTGAAGCGGCTTATGGCGGCGAGGTCGGCTGCAGGGACAGGGTCTCCAAAACCGCTCGAATTCATCAGCCTAAACTTGGAGATGTCAATCGAAAGCGTCTGTGGCGTCGTTTTTGTCTTGTCGTATGGTATCTCCGAATCGCTGGCGTATGCCTGATAGATCCTGTTTCCAGGGCCGGTTATCATGAACGCCAGGTTCTGCGGTTTGCCGTCTGACTGAACCACAACCTGAAGCTTCTTCACAGCGGACCAGTCCACCGCTGGCGATATCAGTTTGTAAAAGCCTGACCAGTATATGTTGTTTGTGTGCGGCGTAATTGTACCAGTGCTTGACGCGCCTTTGCGGCATGTGTCGTATTTCAGCCTTAACACATTGCCGGTCCCGAAACCTGCCGCGTCGCCCACGCCAGCTTCACGCAGGCGTAGACCGACCATGCATCCGCTATCGCGGAACCACACGCGCTCTAGGTCTGTGCGGTTGTCGTCCGTCGGGTCGTAGTCGTCAAATGTGTCAATCACGTACGGGTTCTTGACTGGGGGCGCACCATTCTTGACCTTAACGGAATGCTTTGTGGTCAAGACCTGGCCGTTTGACAGGGTTGCTTCCGCGACAATGTCATGCCTTCCGTCGGCAACCGCCCCGGCTGTTATGTCAAGGTCGGCGTACCAGTATTTTGGCCTACTGCTGGTTGTTGAGCCTGTGAAGTCATGGCCTTCTACCGCAGTTAGCGTTTGTCCCGCAAACTTGACGACAACGCCTTGAACTGTGAGGCCGGACTGAAGCATAGCCGGGTAAACCAGCGCCCTGTACTTGCCAGCCCCGGGGTTGGACGGCCTCGGGTCGGCGTTCGGCACGTTGTAGGCTGGGTTTGGCGCCGGAGGGTTCGCGATAAGGACCTCGTCCTTTACGGGGGCCTTGATGTTGACGTAAGGGGCGTTATGGGCCGCGTTAACCGGAGTGGTATACTTCGGGTCTGCGGCGGTGTCGGAGAGGAACAATACATCAGGGTTGCTGTTGTATTCCCGGAAGTCTTCGAGAGCCTGATGGTCGCCCAGATAGCCGCGCCTGTCAGGGGGCTGTATGTTCGTTGGCGCCGTGTAGTCCGTAAACGGCACCCAGAAATGAAGGTTGCTGCTGTCGGTACCCTGCCGCCATACGCTCATATAAGCTATCTCATGCGCGAGGTCGTCGTTTAGGATGCGGTTTGCCATCGTCGTGAAGAAAGTTCTCTGCTCGTCCGAAAGCTTGCGCGTCTCAAGGCCTGCTACGCCTTTTGCCAACCCGTTGCCCTCATGCGTCCCAAGCGGCTCGAAGCCGTCCTTGGTGTCCCAGCGAAGCCCGCACTCGGTCAGTGCCGCAGCTTTGCCGGTTTTGTTGGCGTAGTTGACTGCTATGCGGCAATCCTGGATCAACAAGTCGAACCAGTCCGGATTGGATTCCGGTACGTCCCAATAGATGTCAATACCAAGGAGGTCAATGTACTCGTCGCCCGGATAGGCGTACAAATATTCCTCCTCGCTGTCAAAATGCCCATTTGGCGAGAATGCGTAAATAAAGTTTGTAATGCCTTCTACGTCACGCAGGTACTCAACGGTAAAGCGAAAGATCTCAATCATTTCGCCTTCTGTCGTGTTCGGCGTATTCCACCAGAACCAGTCGCCGTTGTGTTCGTGCCAAGGTCGGTATATTACGGGTATCAGAGTGCTGTCGGTTGCGGAGACGGTAAGCGTCCTGGCCCAGTTTGCAACGTTGCGCAGGTATGTGACGAGGTTAGCGTGGTACGCCTGCCCCGGCATAAGCCTGTACCCCCATGCCATGTCTCCGGTCGTTGTATTGCCGTAACTGCCGCCGAATCCGGCTTGCACCGTTGTGTGGTGCTCAACCGAAATCAATTGGCCACGCTCATAGGCGCTTCTGATGCCTGCCACGCCTGACAGGACAGTCGTCGCCAAAACAGACGGGCGGTCGCCAACGGCCCTTACTGTGTCAGATCCGCCGCCGGTAACCATCCCTGTCTCGTCGGTCTGGTGGCCGAACATGATCTTGTTGGGCTGATTGCGCAGGTAGTTGAACAACGCTTTCGTTTCGGCGGTCGAGTTTTCGTTGACCATTGTCTCTTTTGGCACGGTAATGTCGACTATCGTATCCTCTGCGGTGTTCCACCCGCCAATCACGAAGACAGGCTCGCCGCCTTCAAGGTGTTTGGGGTTGAATTCCGCCGTTACAGTCTTGCTGTCGCCAGGCATCATCCCAAAGTAGTTGTCGCTGTAGAATACTGGCAATATGCCTTCCCCTGTGGCGTCGCTAAGTGTCCTGATCCTAGTTTGGGCAGCAGGAATGCCGGATTCATTTTCGAGCGTGAGCGTGTACTGCACGTTGCCGTTTGACAGCGTGATTGGCAGTGATTTGCTGGCTGTGAGTTCGGCATCCTCAAGGCTTGCCAGCGCTTGGTTGGCGAGGTACGTTGCCTTGTTGTGCCAATACAGGTTCTCGCCGAGAACTTTCCCGCTTTCGGATTTTAGCACGGTTTTTATAAATACCATGTCTGTATCCGACTGGGCATAGTTGTCGGCCGAAATACTGCCGACGACGACGCCATAAGCGTTCGCGGCAAGCCTTGGGGTGCTGTACGTTGTTGTGTATTTCGGTACGCCGTTCAAGTTGTAAATCGTCAGCTCCGTCTTTACGTTGTTGTATTCATTCCTGGAATAGTTGGAAAGGACGATGTTGTTGCTTGCGCGGGGGTCCCATACAGCCTGCGTGGGTTTGTTGGCAGTTTTTATGCCAAAGTACCCGCCATTCGTGTCTAGGTAGTAGTCATACGTCTGCCACATAAAGCTCGGCCACGACGATTGGCTCATCCACATCAAAAGGCCGTTGGCGCGCGTCACGGTCAGGGCCTGGTAGAGCGCCCTATGGTTCTCATAGTTGATCATCTGGGCCGCGTCCGAGAAATCCTCAAGAGTGTACAATTCCGCCAGCTGGTTTAGCAATGGGGTGTAATTATTTCTATAATTAACCATTGCCGTTGTTTCTGGGCTAGGGTTCTGGGAACCGCCAGGGCTGCTCGGGAACGTCCAGGTAACCAAGGGCATATATGACCTCAACGCGTTCATATAAGAGTTGGCTGGCCCGTTCATCATGTACGTCCAGTCGTGGTGCGCCCAGGCTTCGCTTATTGGCCACTGGTTCTCCGGCGCAACAAACTTTTGTATGCTCTGTATGGTCGGCACGTTTGGTATGCCGCGCTCGCTACGGAGTACATTTGACGAGACGTCGGCAAAGTACTGCCTGGGGCCCGGGTTGGCTCCGGTCGCCATGTAATTTGCCAGCTGGTAGCCGCCGCCGCTGCCGACAGGGGCTCCGGCGGAGTTGCTGAAATAGAAGCGGGTGCCGTCGTAATCCCTGGTATAAGCCGTCAGGCTGGTAACTAGGTCCGCCGGGGGGTTCGACTCGTTGCGCCCGCAGTAAACCGTTAACGATGCGTGCGACCTGGTCCATTTGATCCTGTCTATGGCGTTTTCGTTAAACATACTGCGGTCTTTCGGGTTAGGCCCGTCATACGGGTTGGCAAGCCAGAAGTCGTCCCAGATCATTATCCCGTACTTGTCGCATGCTTCGTAGAACGCTTTGTTGTTCGTCTGGCCTACCCAGTTGCGGATCATTGTCATGTTTTCTTCTGCGTGTAAGCGGACTTTGTCGTCGTACCTCTCAGGGGTGTCCATCTGAAGCGCGTCGTCCATGCCCCAGTTGCCGCCCTTGGCTAGTATGAATGTTCCGTTGCAGTAAATGGCGAGCCTGTTTGCCGCATTGCTGGTTGTGTTGTACGTAAACTCGCGCACGCCGAACTTGAACTCCTTGGCGTCGGAAACTGCTCCGGCGATTCTCACCTCGGCACTCGCAGTGTACAACGGCTGGCTGCCATAGGTGTTCGGCCACCAGAGTTGCGGGTTGTTCATAACTATGTCGTCGATCGAAACGTCCTCGGTGGAATTCGCGGCCACATTGACAGTTTTTGCGAAAGTGAGCCCGCCGGGGGTAATCACGCCGCTTATCTGCGCTTCCACTGCGGCAGCAGTGTTGTTCTTCACTTCCGTTTTAAACGTTAGCATGGCTTTGCTGTCGTCTAGGTTATACCTAGCAATGCCAGCCTGGTTTAGAGCCGCCCTCTGCTGGGTGTACAACTGCACCTCCAGGACCTTCGGTGGCACAATGCCTTGGTCAGAGTTCACGCTCAGGAGCTTCTCCACGGCCGTAAACCTAAGGAACCTGAAGTTGTTCGTAATAGCAGCTCCGCTATTTGGGTTTGTAGGCCCCGAGATTATGTTGACTAAATTGCCGCCCTCGTAAATATCGGTTCCGTCAGAAGCAGGGTAAGCCCCGGTTCCGGTACCGCCCGCTGGGTAAGCGTCATAGTTCCTCCAGGCAACGCCGTCTAATGAAACTTCGACCTTGAACTTGGCGGCGTTTTGAGACTCGTAGGCCCTGTTCGGGAGAACCTCTCCCCAGTTAATCATGATCGTGTTGGGGGATATGTTTGCCGCGAACTCCGCCGTGAAAGCCGGATTGGCGGCAGCTGTGTCACCGAGCCACTCTGTCGTAAGGTTTCTGTCAAATATGTTGTCAAGGCCTGTGCCGTTCTGTCCGTCGGGCTGTGTAACGCCTGTGACAGTGTACGCCAACTGCGCGATGTTTGAGTAGTCCCCGTCGCCTAGGGTAATGTCAAGGTCGGTCACCATCCAGGGGTCGAGCATCTCGACGCCGCCGGTGAAGGTCAGGAACACGTCCCTGTAAACCCCGGTGTCGCGCCCGCGCACTGTCGGCATCCAATCCCATCCCGCAGCCGCGTGGAACGTCGGGTTGTCAACGCCCAGGTTACCGCCGTTAGGCCATGGCCCCGCGTTAAGGAACTGGTTAGTGGTGTATTTTGTAATATGTGCAGTAATGGTCGTAGCCAAGCCCACCGTTGCGGTACCGGGTGCGTCCACGTTTGTGATATTGTTGTCGGAATAGCACCACGGCGTGTCGTTCATCTGTACGAATATTGCCAGGTAATTCTCCCCGCCGTAATTCACATACGGGGTTACGTCAAACTTGCCGCGCATGAAGCCGCCCTCAATTGAGCGCACACGGCCTGGCACGGCGTTGTTTGGCAGGTAATTCCCGTTGAAGAACACGTCAGCCCTGTAGTTTATCGCGTCCAGGTTGAGCCATACGTCCTTGCCCGCCTTGTCGGCCGGGATTTCGAAGCTGTTCCTGTACCAAAAATCGCTTGTGAAGTATGTGTCGGATATTGTCAGGTTATTGAAGTCGTAATACGGATCCGGCACGGCTCCTGCATTGAGGTAAGAGGCGAATGTCGTCGAAGGTACTGTAGCCGGCAACCATGACGAATCATCATACCCCGCCTTGGAAAGCAATGCGCCATACTCTTTCACTTTAATCGCGGCGTCGGGAGCCACTTCTGAAGAACGCTCAAGCTTCCAATTTCCGCCACGCAGATGCTGAGTGCCGTCGGCTTCGGGCGCGGGCATCGGTTCAAGCTCGTATTGAAGCTCGTTTGCCCCGAATACCTCAAACTCCTTGACGATATAGTTCTGCCCGGAACTTTTGCGCAACAGCAGGCGCACATAACGCGCCTTTGCGTTGAAACTGAGCGCGTCTGACCTGTTGTCCGCTTCGACCGCCGTAGTCCAGGTTTCGGCGTCATTTGAGGTCTGAATGGCATAATCGGTGGCGTAGTTTCCTCCCCATGTCACCTTCGCGCCGTTTATCGCGGTTTCTACGCCAAGGTCTACATAGGCCCACTCAACACCGTTCGTTTTGGTTGCCCAATAACTGTCAAAGCCGTCAAGCGCATAGTAGTCCTCAATTTCTTCTTCATTTACTTCTATGCCCTTGATGGTGTACGTGCCGCCTTCGGCGCCGCCGGAGCATGTGTCGCAAAGTATGCGTACATACCTTGCGTTAACCCCGCCGGTTACTGCGTCGGACTGCCTCGCATTGGCCCATGCTGCCGTCGGCACGCCCTGCACGTTCGCGCCTGTCCCGCTTGTGTAAGTGTTGCTGCCTTTTACTACGTTTGTTGCTGTCCAGTTGACTGCGTCATTTGAAACCTGTACGCGGTACCTTGTGGCATAGCTCTCGCCCCATGTAACCGCGACTTGCGTAATGTCGGTCGGCGCACCGAGGTCGACATAAACCCATTCCCTGTAATACCGGGTAATAGCCGTCCAAGGGCCGTCCAAGAAGCTACGCTTTGTCGCCTCGTGCACAATGCCGTCGGTTATAAGGGTGACGGTGCTGAACTCGTCAACCGCGCTGGACTGGTACGAAGCGCGCCTGAGAGCCACATTCTGTTCGTTAATGGTTATGGCTTCAGTTAGCGGCATATAGGACGAATCCCAACAGAACACCCTGCGGACATAGCTACCGAAGGGGTATGCGTCGGGGTCGGTGTCGAATACCGCAGTGGCGGCGCCGAAGGCCCCGGCTGCCATTGTCTTTGTTTCAATGGATACCAACCGCCCATCCAAATCATAAACAGCCAAATAGAAATCCCCGTTAACGGCACTGTCAGAGTTGTTTTCAAACACAGCTGTGAAATACTTGTCCCCGCTGTCGTATACAAGCTCGGCTGACAGTACGCTTCTTGAAACTGGCAAAGACGCATATACTGCCACATCGCCCGCTTCCGGCAAAACAGATGGCAATGCTATTCCTGACATGACAACAGCTACCGCCATAAGCAGAGATAAAATCCTTTTTTTCATATTCCTACCTTCTTCCAAAATTTTTTAACTGCCGATTGTGTCTTGAGTCATTTTTAAGTTTTTCGCGGCACTCCTCCCGTGTTTTTTATATACAAAGACGATGTAACGACCCGGCCCCCCCTTATTCACATGAGTAATAGCAATTAGTTATATCATACAGTGATATCATACGAATAAAAATTCCGGATCATATGCATCATCCTTATACTTGGTCGAAGAAATAAAACAGGTATTGCGGATAGAGAAAAATACAGTTGAAACACTCTTTTCTCCTTTAGTCGCTTGTAAAAAACAACTTGCGGTTTTACCTTGTCTTTTTGCCGCCCTGCATCGTTGTCAAAACTCGTAAGGTACAAAGCATTAATGCGTTTTGACGCCTTGCAGTACAACAAAAATCCTACGGCAAATTTCACAACTTGTTTTCTACAAGCTCCCTTTTGCGTGAACTTTAGTAAAGCCATTGTATTGTCGCTAGAAATAACTGTCAATCGTAATTATTCCGCATACTGTATGACTATTTCACTATTAGGATTTGGAATTGAGACATTTTTAACAATTTGAGAAATCTTTAAGATTGGGCGAATGCCAAAAAGGTGGTTTTATAATAAATGCTATAAATATACAGAAAATACGTGTAGAAAATTGTTAAAATTCTTGCATTCGGGCATCTGGCTTGATAATATAATATCAACAAATCTTAAGCGTTATTTTATACCCGAGAGCGAAAAACTATTCTCTCTCGGGCATAATCAAATGGCGTTTTCCAAAGGGGTGTAGCAAATGATTAATAGTGAACTAGTAGTATTCATTATCTACCTTGCGGCGATGCTTGGCATCGGCGTCGTGTTCTTTTTCACTTCGAAAGGGGGGGAAAAGGAATACTTCTTAGGCGGGCGGCAGATGGGGCCTTGGGTATCGGCATTCTCCGCAGGCGCGTCAGACATGAGCGCGTGGGTTCTAATGGGCTTGCCCGCTTCGATTTATGCGTATGGCATGGGGCAAACGTGGATTGCAATAGGGCTTGCGGTAGGCTATATCCTAAGCTGGGTTCTCGTTGCGCCGCGTCTGCGGCGTTTTTCTATCGTAGCAAATGACTCCATTACGTTGCCGCAGTACCTCACCAACCGTTTCCTTTCCAAAAGCAAAGCTTTGCAGGTTATATGCGCCGTGATTTTCCTGTTTGCGTACGCAATATATGCGGCATCCAGCATAAAAGCCTGTGGGACCCTGTTTAATACCGTTCTCGGCATTAACGAGGTCGTCGCAATGTACGTTGCCGCGGTCATCATTATTGTCTACACATTTCTGGGCGGGTTTAAGGCCGTGTGCTGGACAGATTTCTTTCAGGGGTTGCTCATGCTGGGGGCGCTAATGCTTGTTCCAATTTTTGCTCTCGGCCTACAAAACGCCGGTGGCGTGGGGGTTGCGGTCTTTCCTGAGAATTTTTGGAATTTTTTGAGCAGCGGGAAATTAGACTGGAGTAGCTGGGCGGACATCCTTTCGGGCTTCGGCTGGGGGCTTGGCTACTTTGGTATGCCGCATATTATTATACGTTATATGGCTATCCGGTCGCAGAAGGAAGTAAAGAAGAGTGCGGCTATTGGGATATCGTGGAACCTCCTGATTTTGGTATTCGCCGTCCTGACCGCTTGTGCGGGGCGCTTGTACCTGGGCGAGATATCGGATAGCTCAGTGGTCTTTATTTCCATGGCGCGGGCGATATTCCCGCCAGTAATATCCGGCGTCCTGTTGTCGGCCATTTTAGCAGCAGCCATGAGCACAGCAGACTCCCAGCTTCTCGCGTCGGCGTCAGCCTTTGCGGCAGACGTTTATAAGCCTGTACTGCGTAAAAACGCCCCCGAAAAAGAAATGTATTGGGCAGGCCGCGTTGTTGTCGCCGTCATAGCGGTTGCTGCTGTTTTGATTGCTGGTAACCCGAACAGTGGGACAATCATGGGGCTCGTTGGAAACGCCTGGGGCGTTTTCGGTGCCGCTTTTGGGCCTGTAATCCTGCTGTCGCTATTCTGGAAGCGTCTTACGTTTGTGGGTGCTGTAGCCGGCATAGTGGTTGGCGCTGCTGTAGACGTTCTGTGGCTGGCCGTACCGGTGCTGTCTGGAACAGGGCTATACGAGATAATCCCGGGATTTGTCTTGGGGTTAGCCGCTACGGTAGCAGTAACCCTTGCCGGGAAAAGCCCCAGCAAGGAAGTCGAAGAGCTATTTGAACAATCCGTGGCCACGTTGGACTAGTTGAATCCGTGCGACGGGCGGGTGTTGGATCCGTGCGACGGGCGGGTGTTGGATCCGTGCGACGGGCGGGTGTTGGATCCGAAGAACGGGCGGATATTGAATCCGCCCCTACGTGTCGGGAGTTGGATCCGTGCGACGGGCGGGTGTTGGATCCGTGCGACGGGCGGGTTTTGGATCCGCAAAACGGGCGGATATTGAATCCGCCCCTACATTATGACAAATAGGTTCATTGGGGATTTTTGCGGAGGTCGTCCATTATGGCGTCAACCTTTGTTTTAAATTCAAATTGTTCTTCGTCTTGATACCCAAAGGAAAATATCTTATCAATCTGATCCCCGTTGAAAAGGTAAACTTGGTTTGGGCCGAGGTAGCCCTCGGGGTACAAGCACCCAGCATAATCCCAAATCTTGTCTTCGCTCTCGCCGGAAGTCTCTTTTTGGCAGAACCCGATTATCATTGCCTTCTTGGTGCTGTTATTCAACAACACGACTGACCCTATTGGTAAAAGTCCAGTAAACATTTTTATCCTCCTACTCATATTAATAATCCGTTATAGCTTATCACATTTTTCATCTGCTGCGAAATTGTCGCATATGCCGGGCAGAGAGCATCTGCCCGTTCAATCTCTAGACTAGCAACACGTAACAGTGTACTATCATCCGCCAGTAAGATACTTCCATGCAGCTTCAGCCCCGCTCTGAACCGCTTTTACCGCGCCGGTGGCGTCAAACTCAAACCCGACGCTTGCGCCTATGCCAAGAGCGGCCCCAACCTCAGCTTTTATTACTCCATCAACTATCCCAATATCAGCGCTTATGCCAGCGCCTACTTTAAGGCTTCCGGAGACTCCAACATCAACGCCAAATACTGTTCCCCCGGTCGATCCTTTTGCTTCTAAAGCCAAAGCTTCTGCTCCCGCTTTTGCTCTTACTTGAATATCCAAATCTCCTTCATCGTTGAATATGGACATGTTTGCGCCTGCTTCCAGGCTGCCTTTCCCAACGGAAGCATTGCCTTTGCCATATAAGCCGAAGTTTTTATCTCCAACTCTGCCAGCCGCGTCTACTGTTAGCGCACTCATGCTGGCTCCAAGACTCGCGTTTAAGCTTGGCGCAAGTGTTTTATTTCCGTTTTTGTCGAATACATATAAGCCAGCGGTTAGGCTTGAATGCGCCTCAGCATTTCCCACCTTAGCTTCTAGGCTGCCTTCGCCCCAGGAATTCTTGCCGGAGAGTTTTCCGGTTGCAAGTGACCCTTCAACATTGTGCTCTATCCCCGTCTCAAACAGTGTTGCTTTTTTTGTTGCGTAAGAGGGGGCTTCGTCAGCAGCGACAGGCTCCCCAGACACATCCATGGCAGACTTGCTGCTGGATATGTTTGGAAGTTTTGCTCCCTCGGGTTTTACCACGCCATATTTTTCTATTTTTTTGGTTTCCCAACTGACTTTCATCTCATCAGCCTTAAAGGCCCCTTCGGTATAATTTAGCATTGAACACGAATTATCGCTCCTTACCCCAAAACTCGTATACTCAACAAGCCCCAAACCAGGTATCAGGGAGGTTAGAAAAGAGGATGAATTGACGTGTTTAGCCCCATTGGGAGTGTAATTGGTAATCCCAAGATCAGCCATTGGGGAGGTTAAGTTAGAAAAGGCTGTGGTAAACAGGTTTGTTGACCAGCTTGCTTTTTCGTCCTGAAGACTGTTGTAATTGCCTTTTTCTGCTGCTAGATACGCAGTTGCCGCATTGCTGGCAACATTGCCTGCTGAAACGATGTATCCTTGCGCGGAAGATATATTGCTGCTTATTGTCCGTGTTTGGGTTTTTAACGCAGCCATGCCGCTGTCCCGCCCATCAATCTCATTTACAATGGTGTTGAGTCTTTTCTCGTACGAAGCAAGCGATGTGCCAATGCTCTGAAGAGAATCTGCCTGACTCAGTAGGTCGTTGTATTTTATATAATATTCTGCCATTCTATCCACTTCCTGAATAATTATCGGTTGTCTTCGTAAATAAGTTCGAAAAGCCAATCCTCTACTACTAAGTTATTATTGCTTATGCTAGAGGTCGCCACTGCAGGAGGAGCTGTTGTTTGTTGTGCCCCATCCCTACGGGATAAGTTTGCCGGGCCCCCCTGTGATACCTCTGAGGATTTTGCCCTAGGGGGTATGCTGGCGGGAAGCTCTTGAATGCTTTCCATAACCTTGTTCTCTGCCGTATAGTATATTTCGGCGATTTGCCCAAGGGCAATTGATGCTGAATAAATGCGCTCACTGATATCGGCAGAGGATGATTTCACACCCGCCAGTTGATTGCTAATCCCCTCATATTTCTTTATCTGCGGATCAAGTGAATCAATTATCCCGTTAACTCTCTCGGAGTATATTTGTGTTTCTCTGACCATATCTCCAATTCCAGAGCTAATCATCTCAAGATCTTTGCAGTTGAATTTAATATAATCCATTACGTTTTACGTAAGCCCTTTAGAAAGTTCTTAGAATTGTTATACTTTAAATACGCCATCCGTTGGCAGCCCTTCAGCAGCGCTCTTTGCCGCTTTTTCAGCAGTAGTGTAGATATTCGCCGATTCGTTTAAGTCGCTGATGTACTCAGAAACGATGGCAAGCATGTTATCAATGTCGTCATAGACTTGTTTGAACCTGTTTTGAAACTCATCCGAGGCTTCGCTTATCCAAGTCCCCGTTAACGAAGAGACTTCGGTCTTGGCTTGATCCATAAATCCCATAACAGCTGTTTTTTCATTCGACAACTCTCCAGCTTTTGATACCAAAACCTCTGGTTGTACCTTTAAAATAATATCCATTATCTATTGCTCCTTTCTTTTCCATATGTTACTTTTTTTGTGTTGTGTTATGCTGTGTTGTGTTGTGTATATTGTGTAATGTTGTGTTATGTTGTGTTATGTTGTGTTATGTTGTGTAATGTTGTGTAATGTTTTGTTGTTTTATTTTGTCTTGCCTATCGAATTGTATTCGTGTTTAGGACGCCCAATACATCGCTTTCGGCTTTTACGTAAATTGCCGCGTCTTGGCGCAGAGTATCAACATAAGCTGTAAGCATTTTTGTAAGCGCGTTGAAACGCTCACGGTCACTGCCCAATGTGGCGGAGAATTTATCGCCTGCTTCACCGTCCCACATTGCATCGATTTCTCCGCCAATCTGGTACATCTTGCTCACGGATGCGTTGTAACGCCCAACGATGTCTTCTACGTTCTTTGCGACTTCCGTCATTCTTGCGGTAATTACTTCTGTTCCTGCCATAATGCCAATACCTCCTAAAATTGTTTAATATTTGATTTTTTACTTATGTTTGTTAATACTTCCCTGAACGGTGACTCCCCCCGCTCTCGCTGGTGGTGCTTTTTGGAAGAGGTGCAATAAACGACGCACCCTTAGAGAAGGCAGCGGAGGCAACAGTTGAGGACGACCTGCGCTGTAATTCTTTTGCGCGTTCCTCAGCTTCTTTGATTATTCGAGCCACCTCGCGTATTTGCAGTGCTACGTTTTGCAGATTCGTAACCTGTGTTTTGATGTATGCCTGTGTAGTTGCGCAGTAATTTAAGAACTGCTGTGACGCGCCGCCGCGCCAGCATACGCCGATTGAATCCATTGTCGATTGAAGCTGCTTATTTGCCATACCCAGCATATCTGATGCGACGGTTTCAATTTGGCTTGCCTGATTGATAGCTTGCTTGTAATTAAAATTCATTATTGCCATTCTACTTCCTCCGTTTCCATACTATTTGCCCATCGAAATTCTGTCTCCACCATGGCCGAAATATACTTGTTCCCTCTGTCAAACCAGGAACACTCCGTCGGTTGGTAGTGCTTCATTAGCTTGCTTGGCATTTGATTCCCCAGTCTTGTAAATACCTGATGCGGTAGCCAGATCCTCGCTTAATGAAAGGAGGATTTTCGCCGCAGCTTCGCTCTCTGAGCCTAGCTCCTTCATTTTCTTATTGTACAAAACCGAACTACTGCCCAGCCAACTTGTAGCCAAACCTTCGGACGCACCATTGATTGTAGAAGTGCACTGAACAAATTTGTTGTACTGTTGAGAAAGTTTGACCGATACTTCCATGATTTTTTCTGGATCAAACTTGATGAACTCAGAGCTCATATCATACTCCTTCCGCCCTTCTGACTTTCCATCATTCTGCTCCTTATGCTTGACTCAGTACAAAACTGTGTCAATTGGGCAGCCTTGAAATATACTGCCTAACTAAATCATCTGACCTGTTATACGAAGCCCCTGAGCATTTCAAACGCTCGTTTAGATCTTTGTAGCTGTCAACAAGCTTTTCAAACAATTCGGCAAATGTTAAAAACTGCTGTTCAAACCTCTGCTTTGCAAGGCCGCACCAACACGGATTCAGGCAGGTCATCACATCGCATTTGAAAACGGCACTTATTGACGATAGTTCTTCAATTCGGTCACAAATACTTTTTGACGCGTTTTCAATCAGAATGCTGTCCACGTCAGTAAAAATAAAATCTGTCATTTTTATCACCTCCGTATGATGTTTCTATATTACCAACTCACAAATCAGATTTCTATAAATCCTGATGTACGGCACGATTATTGGAACAAACTACCTATAATAGCAATAAGCCCTGCCCGCCCCTAATTCCTGCTTCGATTAGCGTATCCGAATCAGACAGTATTTTACGCGTGTTGAGACAGTTTAGGATGGCTTTGCTCGGGTCAAGGGTAATATTGCCGTTTTCAACCTCGGTGATTTCTTCGATCATTTTTAACTTGGCTTGCCCGACTGTCATAGTGTTGTCAAGCTGGAACTCGTAGGCTTTGCTATTGCCGGGGGTTTTTACATCAACGAATATTTTCAATGCCAGTACCTCCCATCCTTTCTGAAAAAAGGGCAAACGGTATGCTTGTCTGTACATCCCCGCCATCGGGTATTGATTGCGCCGTACCGTGTTTGTCAATCTGCGTAATTCTTGAGAAGGCAACCCCGCGAAGGTCTTCGGTTAGGGGCTCTATGCCCTTGTAGGGTGTAATTGTCCATGTGTGGGGGATATAAGCATATTTTTTTGCCAGCAAAAACAGCTTGTTTGATTTTAGAAAAAACGTTGTTTCCCCCTTGTTGCCATTCTCGGCTAGCCAAAGTGTATCTGAAGTCAGGACAGATTTAACAAGCAA
>Ga0099364_10005604_pt1 | contig 18568 bp, 21 predicted proteins | sample TergutTh196P3_FD_73070 | JGI IMG/M metagenome (GOLD analysis project Ga0099364, IMG submission 73070) | Microcerotermes parvus P3 segment gut microbial communities from Pointe-Noire, Republic of the Congo - Th196 P3 | ecosystem: Host-associated > Arthropoda: Insects > Digestive system > Gut ...
TCTTCACAATCATCAAAAAGCACAGCAAACGAGCCATCAATTTCAGAACACTGATCGCAAAGTCGTTTAACTTCATGCGTTTTAGGAATATCTGCCCCATTGGCGCACAGATATGCCTTGAGTGACTTCTCTGCTGATTGCTGGCAATGGTAACAGATTATCTCCAACGGTTTCGGAATCTTGTTGTCATATAGAAACTTAGCACTGTCATAGTCGTCATATGCAATTTGCAGCCATTCGTTTACAAAGTCAGCCTCGTTCATACAATAAGACCCCCTCTCTTGATACTTTGCGTTCTAAGGTATTGAACTTGCTCCGCTCCTCAAATCTGCCTCTATAGTCAGCTAAAATATCAGCATCTTTTTGGCGATTGATGCCTGATAGTGCGCGCCTCGCCCTAAATCTTGCTTCTATTGGTTTTATGCTTCCATCAGTAATCAAGACATAAAAATCGTAATCGCTGTCTTCTGTCGGTGTTCCATAGGCATAGGAGCCGAATAAGAACAGCTTTTCGACTGGTAAGGCTTCAATAATTGCATTTTTGATTTTTATGATTTCATCAGTCATTTTACATCTCCATGATCATTTTCGCTATCAATCAAATTGCTATGAATCACAACTGCTTGTTTCCATATCGCCGCCCGCATCGCGTAGCCAGGCCCTCAAATTCCAAAAAGCATATAAAGGCAAAACGCTGTCTTTGCCCGCATCGAGCGACGTTAAAACAAACTTCTCGGGACTATACTTTTTGCGATATTCCAACAAGGAACGGGTACGTCCGGCAGAACCGGATTTAACCTCAATCGGAACGATATGCACATCGTCTTGCACTATGAAGTCCACCTCAGCACGGCCAGTTCCTTCAGCAGTCCAATAATAGACATCATGTTCATAAATTCTTTTCAGCTCGCAGCAAACATAGTTTTCAGCTACAGCGCCCTTAAACTCCTTATAATTATCTGTGTTATCGGCAATTACGGATGGTGGAAGATTTGCTGTTTTGCGCAACAAACCGACATCGCACATATAAAGCTTGAAATAAGTCCTGTTCGCGTATGCCGATATCGGGAAGAAAGGCTTTTCAATGTTTTCCACCTTATAAACCAAACCTGAACGGATAAGCCATTCTAAAGCATCTTCGAGGTCTTTGGCGCGCCAGCTTTTCTTGACATGACTGAAAATGAACTTACGGTTTTCTTTCGCTAGCTGGCCGGGAATCGCACTCCAAATGGCGGATAGTTTTGGAAAGGAAGCCATTGGCGCATACTTAGCGAAATCGTTCTCATAGCTTTTAATGATTTGCGACTGAATCTTGTCAACAGCATCAATGCTTTTCGTGTCAACCCAGCTTTGAACGACTTCCGGCATGCCGCCGACAATAAGGAAATCGCGGTAGTATTCCTCAAGCTGTGTCTTAAATACGCGAAGGAAATCTTTATCACGAGGGTTTTCTTTGAGGTAAGATGCAAGCATCCGATTTTCTTCAAGCAAAAACTCGTAAAAACACATCGGATATAATGTTAGGAACTCGACTTTTCCAACAGGGAATGATGTTCCTTTTGGAACCGCAACGCCTAATAGCGACCCGGCGGCGATTATATGGTAATCGGGCGCATCTTCGGAAAAATACTTTAACGATGTGAGCGCTTTTCCGCAAGATTGCACTTCATCGAAGATAATAAGCGTCGTGTGTGGATTGATGTCCTTTCCACGAAAAATCGACATATCTTTAATGATGCGGCGAGGGTCAAGATTCTGCTCAAAAAAACCAGCGAGCCTTGAATCTTCGTCAAACTTGCAATAAAATACATCGCTGTAGTTGGTATTTCCAAATTCATTGATGAGGTAGGTCTTGCCGCATTGGCGGACGCCTTGCAGAATAAGCGGCTTTTTGTTCGGGTTGTTTTTCCAATCAATCAGGTTGTCCATCAGCATCCTTTGCATATGCCCTTGCCTCCACGAGGTTTTTGTTTGTTACTTAAGCATACAAGCAAAACGAGGATATGTCAACAATATTATGGTGCAATAATGCAGAGCCGCTCTGCATTATTGCACCTTTACTCTCGCTTAAAATCCGATCACCAATCTTTTGCAAAGCGCTCCTAGCAGAGCTTGTCGCGGACAAACGCTATGCAATCGTGATATTGATAGTTGAAACGATGCTCAATTTCAAGGTTTACAATGCCATTAAAGCAACTTAACCGAGACAGAATATCGTCCATTGGAAGCCTGCCCCAGCCAATCGGCAGATGGGCATCGCCAATGCCGCAAACGATATTGTTTCCAAAGCCAGCTGTCCTCATGTCCATCTGCGTTCCGCAATTGTCATGGAGATGAATGTGGCCTGTATATGGAAGCAGCCGATCCATGTCTTCGAGCATTAAATTGACGTCGCCAAAATGATTTAGGAAACTATGCCCAATGTCGAAAGTCAGTTTAAAGTTTTCCAACCCGACCAGATTATAGAAATTAATCATAGCTTCCGCGCTGAGAGCAGCGGAAAAATCCTCTTTGACGTTGAGCGGAGGGTTCTCCATGCAAAAAAGGATATCCGGAGCGCTTTCCGCAAGCAGCTTGCTCATAACGGCTTCTTTCTGCATGAGCGTTTTGTCGTCAGTTTTCGATCTTCCAGCATGAAAGTTGATAACCTTGATGCCTGCAACCTTTGAAAACTCGATGCTTGCCCTAAAGACATCGACGTTCATGCCGAGCATTTCAGCATCCAAAAGGTTCAAGCCATGCGGCATGTGCAGCGAATACTCCAAATCGTGCTTTTTCAGGATTTCTAAAACAGCATCACAACGCGAAGCAATGATTTTGCACCCTACGACCACGTCCAGCCCTTGCAACACTAACTCGCAGGAGTCGGCGCCCGCTTCCTTTATCTGCTCTAGCTCTTCATCGAGCCTGGATAGGTCACCATTTACCCTGTTTGGATGCATGCTCTGCCCAATCTTAACCATATATGTTTCCTCCTTCATAAAGCTCAAGCCTTATAGATAATAGAATAATCTCCATGCAAGACCGGCGAAAAATACGTATTTTGAGCACAAAGCCCTGCCTCTTGAATAGAAATATAGAATATCCCATCAGCCCTCAAAAAACAACCATCAATGGCTTGTTTTTTTTTTGAAAGCGTATAGAATAGATAACTGTAACAGCGCCTTCCGAACGAAAGGCACTGGCAATAAAAAAGAGATAATGGAAGATTATGTGCCTTTCACGGTCAGATGTGAACAGTAGCAATGGCATGAAAATCTGAGGAGAAAAAGAATGGGAAACCTAGACACTGTAATTAAAATCGGATCCATGGCGCTAATTCGAAAAGAAGACAACGACATAGACTATAACATACTTTCCAGGCTCAGCAGCGAACTAAAACCGGGCATTATCCTCGTGAGTTCCGGAGCAACGGAAATTGGTCGCCTTGACTACATAAAACGAACGGGACACGAACTGCAAGGCGATAGGGAAGAAGTCATGACCGACTATGCTGCGCAAGGCCAAGCAGTGCTGATGTCGCAATATAGGCAATACATAAAACCGGAATACTCCGTGCGGCAGCTGCTGGTCGAACACACGCACTTCAACGACCTCATTAAGCGTGAACACATAAAACAACTGTTGCTTCGATCAGCAGACCAAGGAGCGGTGGTAATCATTAACTATAACGACCCCGTGTCGGCAGAGGAAAACCGAAAACTCGAGCTGACGGAGCTTCGCAACAGCCTCGACGAAGTCGTCGAATGCGTCGACAACGATGAAACAGCTTCTGTCATCGCAAACCTGGTCAATGCCAAAACCTTGGTGATACTGACCTCAACAGAAGGCATATACCGCGATGCGGGAGACCCGAAGACGCTCGTGAGGCATGTCGAGGGAGCGGATGCCGATGAAATTGAATCGCAGATACGCAAGCTACAGGAATCCTGCACCGGAGCGAGCCGCGCAGGCGCGCAAGGAGCAAGAGCGAAGCTCGAATACATTATTCCCGCAGCAAGGCGCGGAACGACTGTTATTATTGGCCATTCGAAACACCGCGTCGGAGATTTAGTTTCGGGGTTAATACCATGCACTCGAATATCGATGCGATAGCATCTGATGGAACAAAAGAGCGCGCTCTTGCGTCAAATGGGAGGTTGCTGCTCGTGCGGCCTCTCTTTGGGTTACGATTCACGCCCAGCCGTGAACAGTTACCTCTTTGGCACCGGTCACCCTCCATGGAAAAATATATGAAAGGCAGATTATCAAAATGAAGAAAAAGGTTTTTGCCCTGTTGTTAACATTTATTATCATTGCGGTTCTCACAGCATGCGGAGGTATAAACAATTACGGCGCAGATGCGGGAGGCTTCTACCCCGAGGCTCAGTTCAGTATGAACACCGGCGGCTCTACAGGCTCATCGGCGAGTTATGGTTATGATGCCGCACCTCAAGTTATGGATGACTATATGGCGGAGGAATATGATTTTGCGATTCGTTCGTCAAGCGACATCGATGGAGAAAGCGTGACAAGCGGCGCGGGGAGCTTGCCGGCAACTGATGCCGCAGCAATGTCAGAGAAGATAATTTACAGTGCATATGCCGACATTGAGACTGTTGACTTTGACGAAGCAGTCGACAAGGTCTATGAAATGCTTGGCGTGAACAACGCATTCATCGAGAACTCATACATCGGGGGAAGGAACTATTCGCAATCATATTATGGATATCAGACATATAGAACGGCAAATTTCACCTTGCGAGTTCCAAAGGAGCGGTTCGAAGCTGTGACAAGCAGCCTTGAAGCGCTTGGAAACGTCACTTCGCTTCGAACCGACGCGCAGAACATAACTGCGCAGTTTTATGATACGGAGTCTCGCCTGTCATCATTCAGAATACAGGAAGAGCGCCTTCTTGCCATGCTTGAAAGATCCGACACGGTGACGGACATGATATCTATCGAAGCGAGGCTTGCTGAAATTAGGTATAGCATTGAGTCATTGACGTCGACACTAAGGAATTGGCAAGGACAGGTAGACTACAGCACTCTTTCGATATATATTTATGAAGTTGAGAAATATACCGAGAGCGTTCCGATCCAGCGTACATATTGGCAGCAAGTCGGCGATGGATTGTCTTCGCAGACAAAAAGCGTTGGGGTGTTTTTCACCGACCTTTTCAAATGGCTAATAATCAATCTACCGGTGCTTGTGATTCTGGCTGCCATCGTGATTGTCATTATTGTCCTGGTTAGGCGCAAAATCCGCAAAGACAGAGCTCGCCAAGCAAACAGGAACCCGCAAATGAGTCCATCCATGAACATGCCATATGCGCAGCAGAACAATCCGCCAATGAACGCTCCCAATGCCCAGCAGAACAATCAGGATATGAACCAATAGAAAAAAAGAATCATTTCGTTAGCAAATAAGTCTTAGCGGCACAATGGTTGCCAGACCCCCGAAAATAAAAATCGCCCCCAAAAACGCGGAAGAACAGGTAAAAAGGAAGCATAATTCTGAAAAAGCGCCCCCTATGCCATCAAACACGTCCGGCGTCTCGCCCCTCAAACGCTCATCAAACAAGCACCCTCCGCGCCCACCCCAATGCAAGCAACTTAAGCTAAATAGCGCTTTTGGGATGGGAAACCCTTCGAGCATGTTTCTTGGCGTAGTTCCTTGGAAATGCCCTGCCGGGTATGTCGAGATAGGCATACCGTTTTATGTTTTTGTAAATCCGATATTTAGTAAATATCTTTGACGTTTTGCTTTTAGTTATCATAAGCTTAACGAAATCGCGTTTGATAGCTCCAATGAGTTTCGACCTATTAGCGCGATACTTGCAACCGCCGTATTTATCGCCCAAGCAGACAGCGCCGTTGTCGCGCAACACGTCGTCCTGTTCGCGTTCAGCGATGGCGGCCATGTTCATCAGCAATATGGCAGAATGGAAGTCCTGCAGTATGGCTGTTTCGCTTTCGCCGGTAAACGTTTCGAACAACAGCCTGCATTTGAGGAACCTGTAGTTCGTCTCGACCCCCCAGCGCATTGCGTAGAGCTCCTTGAAGTCGTCCGGGGTGAAATCCGAGAACAGGTTCGTGACCAGCTTCTCTGTTTCGCCGCTGTTCAGCAAGACATTGACAACGCGCAGGGTAAGCGTGGACGAGTTCCTCGTGACAGTCACGATCTGGTCAGGCTCTATTGCGTCGTTCACCTCTTTCAGAGATGTGGAGCTCACCCTCGCCACGAAATTCTGCGAGTTCCCCACGAATCTTGAAAACAGCGCAAAAGACGGGTATCCCCTGTCCAGCAGCCATATCATCTTGTCTTGGTAGAGCTCCTTGAAACCGTCCGATATGTCAATCATCCTGCTGCGTTCGCTGTCGTCGTAGCGGTACAGCTCGGCGAACACGGTTATCTTGTTCAGGACATCGAACGCCGTCATTGCAAGCCCTTTCGCCAGTTTCACGTAAGGGCTGCCCGTTGAGTACCCGAAACGTTCGCGCAAGCCCTCCGTGTTCGGCAGGTCGATAATGCTGCCGTCAACCCCGAACAGACGGTAGCCGCGATACGTCTCAATTTCGCCGTCTTCCGTTTCAAACTTCCGGACTACCGTATCGTTCAGCTCAATGAACGCCTCATGCCTGATGTTCTCCCTTGCCTTTGAAAACGCCTGCCTGCTCACTGCATCACAGCCTTTATTGCGGAAATACTCGTCGAGTTCAGTCTGGAGGCTGCGGTTGGCGCAGCTCATCATGAAGTAGATTATATCACAAAAAGGCATTTTGCGGCAGCGCGTGAACGCCGTTGGTATTTTTCTGAACCGTTCGAGAAAATCAATTCCTGATATTTTTTCTGATATTACTTTGCAGACTGAAAAGAAGGCTACTTTGCTCATGGGGCATCACCCTTAATCAAATAGTACACAAATGTGTCCATTTAATTCTTGGGTCGTTTTTCTTTTGTCAATTCGCATTTTCGCCAAATATTGCCCATCGTTCTTGTGAAGTTTGACGGATGTCGCACTTGGCTTGCGGGGTTCTTGCCCTGTTCTTGCGGACTCTTATATGATAGTTCCGCACCTCTTGCTCCTCTCATTTTTTCCTTAAGTTGCTTGCATTGCCACCCGCCCGCGAGCCGCCTGCCAACTGCATACGCAAAGGGGCAGCTCATGGGCTGCAAGCTGCTGTCCCGCTTGAGAGCCTCTACAGTCTGTAGCAAAAAAAACGCAGGGAAACGCCTGAAATTCAAACGTTTCCCTGGAAAAGCGCCCCCTGAACAGGTATAATGTTTTTGTCAAGAAAACATGCCTAAGGAGGATGCTTTTATGGCAAGGATTGTATCACAGATAACGTTCGCTGACTACGGCATGATTGAAATTTTGGGCGATCTAGAGAGATTTTTGTTGGCTTTGCTGGGGATGGACGACGAGGCGCTGATGCTGCGCCTTGAAGAAAGGCGGGGAAACGGCCGAAACGACTACCCCGTGCGGGTTATGTGGAACCTGATCATAGCGATGAAGGTGTTCGGGCACCGGACAATAGCGTCGTTCCGAAGGGAGCTTGCGCGCAATTCGCAGCTGCGGAGCATATGCGGGCTCGAAGACTTTGGGCGCAAGAAGCACCTTGTGCCTCCATCGCGGGTGTTCAGCGGATTCCTGAAGCTGCTCGCGGAAGAGCAAGACGGCATAGACGCCATGTTCAATGGAATGGTGGAGGAGCTTGGCGAGGCGTTGCCGGAGTTCGGCAAAGGCGCGGCCGGCGACGGCAAGTACCTTGACAGCTACGCGAACCGGCTGGACAAGGACCCGAACCCCGATGCCGGCGGCAGGGCGGAACGCGACGCGGCCTGGTCGGCAAAGGAATACCATTACACCGACAAATCGGGCAATGAGCAAGTGAAGACGGAATGGCATTTTGGGTTCAAGGCGCACATCATCTGCGACGTGAAGACCGAGCTGCCGATAGGCTACAACGTGCTTGCCGCGAACAGCGACGAGAAAAAAGCCATGATGGGGCTGCTGGCGGAAATGCCTTTAGCGATAAGGAACCGCATGGACCACCTGATGCTGGACAGGGGGTATGATTCCACGGAACTGATAAAGGCAGTCAAAGCAGCGGGAATAATCCCAATAGTGGACATACGCAACTGCTGGAAAGACGGCGAGGCGACGAGGCAGTACAAGGGCACGGACATGGTGTACGACTATCAAGGCAACGTCTTCATGGTCGATGACAAAGGCGAGAAGCGCAGGATGCACTACGACGGGTACGATCGCCAGAAGAAATGCCTGCGGTATTCCTACAAAGGGAAAGCGTACAAAATATACGTCAGCTATGATGAGCGCGTGTTCTTGCCGGTAGCGAGGGGCAGCATGAAGTTCGAGCGCCTGTACAAAGGCAGGACGTCGGTGGAGCGGCTCAACGGCCGTCTTGACCGGGACTATATGTTTGAAGACCACTGCATACGGGGGCTGAAGAAGATGAAGCTGATGGTGAGCCTTACGCTGCTGACGATGAACGCAATGGCCCTGGGCAAAATAAAGGGTGGCGTGACGACGCACCTAGCGGCACTGACAAGGCTGGACATGCCGCGAGCAGGCTAACTGTGGGAGACAATCGAATACTAGAAAGAACTGCTGAGGCTTCCCCGAGGCTTGGTAAGCGTCGCTCTGCTGGGGCGGGCGCTGAGTATTGTGGGCTAGTCAAATTGCTGACGGGGTGGGGCAGAGCGGCGCGAGGTGCTGTGTGCTATGGATTTCTGTATGCGAAATGCATCGGAGAGGGCGCAAACGAAATCATTCTATGAAAATTCATGTTGAATCTTGTTTATAGTTCTGCTATAATTTATAGGTTGCGTTGGCAGCAGCGAAACACGACTACGGTTTGCGTATCTACCTGAGCACGTTTAAGACCGCGCCGACGTATTATGCGAAAGCCGGGGAGGATGGTTATATTGCTGAAATATATCCTCAAGAGGGTATTAATGGGAATCATGGCGCTTTTCCTCGTCACTGTCATCACTTTCTTTCTGATGAATCTGGTACCCGGGGGGCCTTTCGAAGCTGAGAAGTCCGTTACCCCTGCGGCCCTTGCCGCTATGGAGGCAAAGTACGGGCTTGACAAACCGCTTCCGGAACAGTTCGCAAACTATCTCGGGCGCGTCATAGTGGGGGACTTCGGGCCAAGCATCAAACAACGCGGCCGCGAGGTAAACGATATCATACTGACAAAATTCGCGGTTTCAGCGCGGCTATGCGCCGTGACTGTCGTGGTAGCGCTTTCTGTAGGTATCCCGTTTGGCTGCATTGCCGCGATCAAACGCGGGAAATGGCTTGACAACCTTATCCGGGTATTCGCGACGCTTGGCATCGCAGTGCCCGGTTTTGTGCTGTGTACGGTGACGCTGTACATATTCTGCGTCAACCTGAAATGGATCACCAGCATAGGGCTCACGACCCCGGCCAACTACATACTCCCGGTCTTTTCTCTGGCTTTTTATCCCACAGCATACATAGCCCGTATGATGCGCTCGACCATGCTGGACACTCTGGGGCAGGACTATGTTCGGACTGCAAGGTCAAAAGGGGTGGCAAACTGGAAGGTCATATTCAAGCACGCGCTCAGGAACGCCATCCTCCCGATCGTCACGTACCTTGGCCCGATGATGGCTTTTATGATGACCGGCAACTTTGTCGTGGAACAGGTCTTTGTCATTCCCGGACTTGGCAAGGAGTTCATCAGCTCCATCATGAACCGCGACTACACAATGATAATGGGGACCACTATTTTCCTTGCAGCCATCCTGATAGCCCTCAATGTCATTGTGGATATCGCGTACAAAATAATCGACCCGAGGATCACACTCAACTAACAGAGGAGAGCAGATGAAAATACCCGTTGGCTTTCATTTGAAAACTGAAGACTTCATGCCTGCGAGCGCGGAGGAAAAGCAGAGCCTTGTGACGATGCGCGAAAGCGTGAGCTTTTGGCAGGACGGGTTCCGCCGTCTCAGGCAAAACAAAGTAGCGATGGTCAGCGCGGCTGTTCTGCTGATAATAATCATATTTGCGTTTATCGTCCCCACATTCTATCCCTATCGCTACGAGCAGCAGAGAAAAGGCTCGGAATATATGCCTCCGATGCGGTATTCTCAGGAAGAGCTGGAGGAAAAAGCAGCGGGCGTAAAAGTGTTTCCGCATATTCTGGGTACGGACAGCCTGGGGCGGGACTACGCGATCCGCGTCATGGTCGGAGGCAGGATTTCGCTCATCGTCGGAATTATCGCGTCCGCGATCATCTTCTTCATCGGATCGACATATGGGGCTGTTTCGGCATTTTTCGGGGGTAAGGTCGACAATATCATGATGCGTATCGTCGACATCATCTATACCATACCTGACATATTGATGATCGTGCTTATATCTTTTGCCCTGAAAGCCCCGATGCAGGAGCTCGCGAGAAGACCGTCGTTCGCGTGGATTAACTCTCTGGGCGTGAATCTCATAAGCATTTTCATAGTTTTCGCTCTGCTTTACTGGGTCGGCATGGCCAGAATTGTGAGAAGCCAGGTGCTATCGCTCAAAGAGACAGATTACGTCATGGCTGCGCGCGCTCTCGGCGCGTCAAATGGGCGCATAATAAGGAAGCATCTGCTGACAAATTGCATTGGCACGCTCATCGTTTCAACAACGCTTCAAATCCCGCTTTCAATATTCACCGAGAGCTTTCTGTCTTTTTTAGGCCTCGGCGTCATGGCGCCCATGCCTTCTCTTGGCAGCCTTGCGAGCTCGGCTATCAACGGGGTCTACTCATATCCGTTTTTACTTTTGTCTCCCGCGCTGTTGATAGCGCTTATAATACTCAGCTTTAACCTATTAGGCGATGGCTTGCGCGATGCCTTTGATCCTAAATTAAAACAGGGGTAACAAACGGCGCTCGCCGGCCAAAAGTCAGTGAATTGCAAATAGTTAGCACCTTAATAATAATTTTGCGTAACAAAAACAAGAATATCGTTCCCCCGTCCCAATTTTGACTCCTGAATTCTGAATTCTGGCACTGCATTTTGGGTTGTTGGTGGAACTCACTTTAGAATCGGGGAGCGGCAATATGGGGATTTATTTACTTGACATAAGAAATGAAAAACTGTCGTTCTTCACGCAGGCGGGTGAGGTCAGGGCTCTTGACGATGTTACGCTCCGAATGATGGACGGCGAAATCCTCGGTATTGTCGGCGAATCCGGTTCCGGCAAATCAGTGACGGCTTACAGCCTCATGGGCCTCACCGCTCACCCCGGCAAATTGATTGGCGGAAGCATTGAATTCAACAGCCACCGGATCGAGAATATGACCGAAAAAGATATCCGCAAGATACGCGGAAAAGAAATGTCAATAATCTTCCAGGATCCGATGACCAGCCTCAACCCTGTTTATACGATAGGCAACCAGATACGGGAAGTCATACGTCTCCACACCGATAAAAGCCGGGCGGAGGCAAACAAACAGGCAAAAGAACTGCTGTCGCTTGTGGGCATAAACGAACCGGAAAAACGCTTGAAGCAATACCCACATGAATTATCCGGCGGGATGCGCCAGCGGGTGATGATCGCGATTGCGTTGGCCTGTGAGCCTAAACTCCTTATTGCAGACGAGCCGACAACGGCTCTCGACGTCACAATCCAGGCTCAGATAATAGAGCTCATGATCGAGCTGAAGAAAAAAACCGACATGGCAATTATCCTGATAACGCACGATCTTGGCGTTGTGGCGAGCATTTGCGAAAAAATAGCCGTTATGTACGCCGGCAAAGTGGTCGAATACGGTACTGTCGACGAAATATTCTATGACCCGGCGCATGAGTACACGCGCGGGCTTTTGAAGAGCATACCAAAACTTGACGATAAGGAACGCAAGCGCCTTGTGCCCATCGATGGGGTGCCGGTCGATATGCTCAACCCCCCCGCCGGATGCCCTTTTGCTCCGCGCTGTGATTCCTGCATGAAGATATGCCTGACTCGGATGCCGCCGGAATCCACGATATCCGACACGCACTACAGTTGTTGCTGGCTGTTGAAAAAAAAGGAGTTTGAGGAGTGGGCGACATTATGAACGAAGGTAAAAGCCTGCTTGAAGTTTACGGGCTTAAGAAATACTTCACCATCACCGGGGATAGTTTCTTTGGAAAAAAATCCGTGAAAGCTGTCGATAATGTCAGTTTCTCGATCAAGCGCGGCGAGACGCTCGGACTTGTCGGCGAAAGCGGGTGCGGCAAAACGACGGTTGGCCGCTCAGTGCTGCGGCTCATAGAGCCGACGGCAGGCAGGATAATATACGACGGTGACACTCTGTATGACAGCGGAGGCATAAACGTTCCCGGCGAGGAAGAAATTTCCGGCCCGAAAACACGAAATAAAGAGCCGGCAGGGAAAAAATCCGCAAAAATGTTTCCATACCGACGCCGCATGCAGATAGTATTCCAGGATCCTTACGCCAGTCTGAACCCGCGTATGACCGTCGGAGATATCGTTGGCGAGGGCATTGACATCCACCAATTGGCTGAGTCAAAGCAGGACCGGCGTGACCGTATAGTTAAGCTGCTTGAGCAAGTCGGCCTCAACACGGAACACGCCAACCGGTATCCTCACGAGTTTTCCGGCGGCCAGCGTCAACGCGTGGGCATAGCGCGCGCACTGGCAGTTAATCCTGAACTCATCGTATGCGATGAGCCTGTTTCGGCTCTTGACGTGTCGATTCAAGCCCAGGTAATGAACATGCTTGAAGAACTACAGGAAAGAATCGGGCTGACATATTTGTTTATCGCGCACGACCTTTCTGTCGTAAAGCACATTTCAAACCACATCGGCGTCATGTATCTGGGCAAGCTGGTAGAGCTTGCCGAAAGCTTTGAACTGGTCTTTCACAGTCGGCATCCGTACAGCAAAAGCCTGGTTTCCGCCATTCCCATTGCAGATCCGGTCGCAAGCCGTAAAATCAAGCGTATTGTTTTGGAAGGCGATGTCCCAAGCCCTGTCAACCTGCCGTCCGGCTGCCGCTTCCGTACCCGTTGTTCAGTGGCGACGAGCATTTGCGGGGAGCAGGAGCCTGAACTGCGCGAGATATCCCCGAAGCATTTCGCCGCATGCCATAACATCTGAACCCCCATAAAATTCGTCTGCTATTATACGTTAAGCGGCCCAGGGTTCCTGGCGACCACTGAGTATATTTATATAGAAATAAAAATACCAGATAGAAAAAAAGGAGGATTATTATGAAGAAGAAATTATCGCTTGTCCTTGCGTTGGTGTTCATTTTTACATTGGCGCTATCGGCTTGCAACAGCGGCTCGACGGACACATCCGCGCCCCCGGCTGAAGGCGGAGCTGACGCCCCCGGCAGCGGCAGCGGACAGTCGCCCGGAGGAAACGCGCCTGCCGGAGACGCCGGAGCGCCCGCAGACGGAGGAGGAGCAGCAGCAACCGGCAAAGAGCTTGTCGTGCAGCTCGGCCCCGACCCGGAGACGCTTGACCCCGCGCTCAACTCAGCGGTTGACGGCGCCAACTACATGATATTCCTGTACGAAGGGCTGGTCAATAAGGATGAGAATCTCCAGAGCTATCCCGGCCAGGCTGAAAGTTGGGACATATCCGCGGATCGCATGACGTATACTTTCCATTTGCGCATCGGCCTCAAGTGGTCGGACGGCTCGCCTATCACAGCCGAAGACTTTGTCTATAGCTGGCAGAGGGTGTGCGACCCCATGCTCGCTGCTCCATATGCCGACACCGTGCTGGCGATGGTCAAGGGATTTGATGAAGCAGTAGAGTCAGGCGATCCCACAATGCTCGCCGTGTCGGCGCCGGACGATCTTACATTTGTCGTGGAACTGACATGGGACTGCCCGTATTTCCTGGGATTATGCGCGTTCCCGACGCTGTTCCCGGTGCAACGGGCAACGGTCGAAGCAAACGGGGATGCATGGGCGGTTTCCGCATCAACATATGTATCCAACGGCCCGTTCATGATGCAGGAGTTCGTTCTCAGCTCACATCTCCTTCTTGTCAAGAATCCTAATTATCATGACGCCGGACGCGTGAAGCTGGGCAGCATAAGGTGTCTGCTGATTGAAAATGACGCCGCTACGCTGGCAGCTTACCGCAGCGGAGCCGCGCATATGGTCAAGAGCATTCCCGCCGGCGAAATGGCTATGCTGAAGAACGATCCGGACTTTAGGCTCAGCCCGATCCAAGGCACATACTATCTCGACCTGAATAACCAGATTCACCCGTTCAACGATGCCAGGGTGCGCGAGGCTCTGAGCCTTGCCATCGACCGCCTGTATGTCGCTAATACCCTGATGGAGAGTACATACATCCCAGCCCCCAACTTCGTAGGACCTGGCATATCAGACTGGGATGGCTCATCGTTTTATGAAAATGCAAACGGCGGCAGGCCATATATCGACGTCAACAACCACGCAGGCAATGTTGAAAGAGCAAAAGAGCTCCTTGCCGAAGCCGGTTATCCGGATGGCGCCGGATTCCCTGAGTTTGTCTATTCAATCAATGACGCAGGCTACCACCAGGTAGTGGCTGAGTATCTGCAGTCAGCTTGGGGCGATCTTGGAGTCAGGATGACCATCGATGTCGTCGAGTGGCGCAGTTTCACTCCGCAACGCCGCGAAGGCGATTATGAAGCCGCCCGTGACGGATGGGTTTGCGACTATGATGACCCGTCAAATCTCCTGGAGCTGGCGGAAACCGGAAACGGCAACAACAACTGCAAATTCTCAGATCCCGGTTTTGACGCCGCGATGGCGCGCTCAAGAACGGCTAGCACATATCAGGAACGCTGGGCTGCATTGCACGAAGCTGAAGATATCGTTATGAGGCTCGCGGGCGTGGTGCCGGTCGCTTATTATGCCGACTTTTACATGATACAGCCGAACATAACAGGTTGGTGGCACTCTTCCGACGGTTACTGGCACTTCGAATGGGCCGACCTCGCATAAGCGATGCTGCATAAAGCACAAATGACCAAGGGGCGCACGGTGTGCGCCCCTTTCTTTGCATGGCAAGATAAGCGGCTGGTAAACAAATCAAACACAACATCTCAAAGGAAGAAATGAACGGCTTGGAACAGACGGTGGCATGGGAGCTTGCCAACCTGCCAAACATCAGGTGGTGGCACAGGAACATCGCAAACACGGGCTTTTGCATCAACGGTTATGTCAATGCCTATCCCGACATTATCGCATTGACCATGAGCGGCAAAATCCTGATGATCGAGCCAAAAGGCGACCATCTGGAGAACACGGAGTCCCGGCAGAAAGTCGAAATCGGCACCGCATGGCAGAACATGGCGGGGCAGAATTACCGATACTACATGGTTTTCAAGGAAAAAGACCTAAACGTGAAAGGCGCGGTTCGGTTCGACCGCTTTATGGAGATCGTGCGCGGGTTGTAGCGGCGGTGTCTGCATTGTCGCTGAAAAACGAGGAATCGCGCAGTATTTTGAAAGGAGAGCTGCCACCATGTCAAACGCTGTTGAATTTGCATCATTTACTCTCAGAAAAGGAAAATCCGTGTCCGACTTGTTGCTTGTGTCGGATATGTTTAATGACGAATTTTTGTCTAAGCAGAAAGGCTATATTTCCCGGAAACTGCTTTATGACGGCAAGAAATGGGCGGACTATGTATTATGGGAAACCGTGGAGGATGCTCAGAACGCGCAACAGATAGCTTCCGGCGATGCCATAGCCCGCGAATTCATATCGTTTATGATAGGCATAAGCTGCCGCAATTATTCGATAGAGAAAGAATACTGAAAGGCTCGGTCATGGGACGTGAGGTTGTCGTCGCTGTCACAAACGGAAAACTCGATCTCGGAACATGGGAGCAGATATTCTACGGGGAATTTGACGGGATGCGCGACAAGCGCGTACTCGTGAAGATTATTGGGGAGTAGCGAATGATTCAGAAGATAAACCTATCGGAAAAGGCAAACAGCGTCAGCGAACTGTTTCAGTACCTTGAAGTCGGTCATCTGAATAACCATACACTGAATGTACTGCAAGCTGAGAATCGGACATTGGATTTCCACACCCATGAGGATTCAGATGAATTATTTTTTGTGATTGAGGGTTCATTTGCGATAGAGTTTGAAGATGGGTTGGTGTCGCTGAATCAAGGCGATCTGATTGTCGTTCCAAAAGGGATGCTGCATCGCCCTGTCTGCACGGAACTTGTGAAATGCTTGCTTATTGAACTCGATGGAACGCTAAACGACGCGAATACTGGCGGCACTTACACGAAAAGCAGGTTGGCATGACGCGACAAGAGATTATTGACTATTGCCTGACATTACCTGCCACATATGAGGATTACCCCTTTGACAACATTACCGATCCGGGCAAGTGGACGGTTATGCGGCACAAGACAAACAAAAAGAGTTTTGCAATGATTTACGAGCGGCACGGGAAGCTGTGCGTCAATCTTAAATGCGACCCGTTTGAAGCGGACTTCCTACGCCAAATGTATGCTGACTTATCGCCCGGTTATCATATGAACAAAACTCATTGGAATACCGTCACGCTTGGCGGCGATGTGCCGGACGACGCGCTCAGATTTATGATTGAGCAGAGTTATGGTGCCATAACGCGCGGACGGGCGAAGTGAATTCGCCCTGCGCTACCGTTTCGCTCCCGGCTACGCCGAAACCGCGAAACATGGTAATGACAGACCGAAAGTGAGAAAAAATGACAACCAAGACAATTGACAGACGCAACCATAATTAGCACAGGAGGCTCTTGGCATGGATGCAATACCGCTCGGCATATACCGCCACTACAAAGGCAATCAGTACGAGGTTGTCGGCTTTGCAAAGCACAGCGAAACGCTTGAAGATATGGTGATATACAAAGCCCTTTACGGCGAGGGTGGTATTTGGGTGCGCCCGCTGTCGATGTGGGGAGAGCTTGTCGAAACTGACGGCAACGCAGTTCAGCGATTTGAATACGTCGATGATAAAACCGAAACCGCAAGGCAGGATGAGCTAAGCGAAGCCCTCCGCTCCATTGAATCAACTATGAGCAAATGCGAAAAGGCATTGACAAAACTCCGCGAAGGGACATCGCAGCACACACTTACAGCCCGCAGGATTGAAGCGTTCCGTATCGCTGTTACATTGATAAAAGAGAAGTTGGAGGCGATTGGTGATGCCTAAGAAACTACGCAAAATGCTTGGAGACGTAAACTCGCTTTCCGCAGTTTCGCTCAGAAACCTGATCGACACGCAGAGCAAAGATACCATCCGCAAGTGGTGTCTAGGCTATGCCGAGGAAAAGGTATTGCCAATTTTTGAAAAGCGCTGCCCCGGCGATAGCTGCCCGCGAAACGCGGTAAACGCCACGCACAAGTATCTTGACGGCAAAGTGAAATTCACTATTGCCAAAGACATCATACTAAATCAATACTATATTTGGATTCTTTGTATTACCGGAATATGAGGGGCGCGGCAGAGGGATTTTGTGAAAATAGTCGACAGGCTTAACCAAAACCTAAAGCCTACGTAGTGAGATTGGACTATGACAATACTTGAAACGAAGCGGCTGATTCTTCGTGAAATGACATCAGATGATTTGCCTGCCCTGCGGGAAATCGTACAGGACGAGCAGACGATGCTTGCATGGAACGGCGCATGGAGCGAAGAAGAAACTGTCGCAGGCCTTGAAAAACAACTTGCAAGTTACAGCGAAAATGGCTTCGGGCGATGGGCGGTCATACTCAAAGACACAGGTACACTGATAGGCATGTGCGGCTTACAGTGGATAGATACCGACAACGACACAGTTCTGGAGATAGGCTACCTATTCAACCGCGCATACTGGCACAACGGATATGCGACAGAAGCTGCCATAGCCTGCAAACGATACGCTTTCGATGTATTGAAGCACGATGAGGTTTTTTCGCTTATCCGAGACAGCAACTACGCCTCGATGAATGTTGCGATACGAACAGGAATGACCGTGCGCGGACGGTACACAAAGCATTACAAAGGCGAGGATATGCCGCACTACATTTTCTCGATAAGAAAAAGCGAGAGGAGAGTTCCATATTAGTTTGCGAAGACTCAAGAAACATATCCCAATTTTCAATTAATAGAATAACTTTTCGCGATTTTTGTCGTCTATATGGGTGAAAGCGCTTTTATCCAAGGCTTCCAAGGAGAGGAGGACAACGAATTGACGGATGCGGAAATCATCGACCTATTCTGGAACAGAGAGCAAACCGCGATAACCCAAACCGCGAAGCAATACGGGAACTATTGCTACGCCATCGCTAACGGCATTTTGAACAACCGCGAAGATTCCGAGGAGTGCCTGAACGACACTTGGCATCGGGCGTGGGAAGCCATGCCGCCGCAGCGCCCGAACACGCTGTCCCTGTTTCTTGGAAAAATTACGCGGCATCTTGCGTTCGACAAATATAAGATGAACAGAGCCAAAAAACGCGGCGGTTCGGAGTTCACTCTTGTATTGAATGAATTGGACGAGTGCATACCTTCACCGAACACCGTTGAACAGGTAATAGAAGCT
>Ga0099364_10005605_pt1 | contig 18567 bp, 19 predicted proteins | sample TergutTh196P3_FD_73070 | JGI IMG/M metagenome (GOLD analysis project Ga0099364, IMG submission 73070) | Microcerotermes parvus P3 segment gut microbial communities from Pointe-Noire, Republic of the Congo - Th196 P3 | ecosystem: Host-associated > Arthropoda: Insects > Digestive system > Gut ...
CAGGTCGTCAAGGTTTAACGATTCACCGGCATCGGTTAATGCCGCATCAGGCTCATCGGGAAGGTCCAGACCGCCCAGGTCGTCAAGGTTTAACGATTCACCGGCATCGGTTAATGCCGCATCAGGCTCATCGGGAAGGTCCAGACCGCCCAGGTCGTCAAGGTTTAACGATTCACCGGCATCGGCTAATGCCGCATCAGGCTCATCGGGGAGGCCAAGGTCGCCCAGATCGTCAAAGCCGCCAAGGTCGTCGGTAATCTCATTGGTGATTTCATCGGTGATTTCGCCGTTGAATTCGCTCAGATCGTCGCTATCCGGTGAATCGGCCGGTAAATCGGCGAGAAGTTCCGGGGGAAAGTTAAAATTATCGGTATCCTGTCCCGGTTCATCGACAGGAAGATCGTCCAGGGGAGCGCCAAACAATGCGCTAAAGTCCAAATCTTCCAGAGGATCGCCGCTCAGGCCAGGGAGAGGGCTTATTGCTTCATCAAACGGTTCGGTGCTGCTGTCTGCAGTATCCGGAACAGCAGATTGCGGTTTTGAGGTAACTGCCTCAACCTCAGGAAGTTCAAGGTCGTCAATAGGAATACCCTTCCTGATAAGATCGGCTTTCTGTCCGCCGATATTTTCGAACGAGGCTTTAAATTTCTCAAGTGCGCTTAATGAAGGCATATCAAGATATTCAATTATCGACCGATAATTGTATAGAATGTAGCATATATGAAAACTTTAAGAAAAGAAACACTTACAGCGGCTCTTCTCATTTTTATCGCCGGTTTCTCTCCTGCCGTTGATATGGAGTCGGTTGAAACATACCAGCTTATCGATCGTCTTCTGAGTTTTGAGGGGCCGCAGGCTCCGGTAATATTTGACGATCTGGTGATTTTTACCGCCTCATCCAGCCATCGGCGGGTGGGTGTGTCTTTTGTTGATGAGAATTTTTCCCGGGTCCACTGGTTCAGGCAGCTCTTGCTCCCGATGAACCCCATGGATATTACCGGCGGGAGAAATGCCAGCCCTTACCGGGATTCGGGCATTGTTTTTTACTTACATAGAATACCCGAAGGGGCCACCAAACTGGAATACCGGATAATCATTGACGGCCTGTGGACCACCGATCCGGCCAATCCCAATACCCACTGGGACAGGACATCCGGCCTTACCTGGTCGGTGCTGTCCCTTCCCCAGAGAGAAATTGTCCCCCACCCACTGAGGGGGCAGCCCGATGGCTTGAGTTTTACCTTTCGGGGGCCGCCCGGAGAAACTATCACCGTGGCGGGCTGTTTTAACGGATGGGACCCGTTCATGTACGAACTGAGGGAAGGCCCTCCGGGGAATTATTCAATAACCATTTCCCTGCCGCCGGGAACATACCAGTATATCTTCTTTCACCGGGGCCAGCGCTTCTTCGACCCCTTCAACCATAACCGTGTATATGCCAGAGACGGAAAGGCGGCAAACGAAATTATCATTCGGTAATGTTTATTGCGCTTTCGTCTGAAAATTAGCTTGCGCTCATTAATTTCATTCGAGTATAATTTTAATCAGGAACAGTCCATAAGGAGTTTTGAATGAAACTACGTGTTCGGTTAACCATTATTATCGCCGGTTTGAGTATTGTGACTATCGCACTCATTTCCACAATAGTTCTTAGCAGAGCACGGATTTTGCAAACTCAGGTTGCTTTTGAAAACACCAAAAACCTGGCTCATGCCGAATCGGTGAGCATGCAGCAGCAGTTTGAAATGAACATGGATGTTATTGATACTATTTCCAAAATTTACAACTCATTTCAATATATTGATACAAATATGCGAAGGAGTATTTTCGACACAATACTCCGCAGCACTGTGGAATCGAATCCTGATATTATCGGGATATATTCAGTATGGAAGCTGAACACTATCGACGAAGGCAACCCCATATACAGTACCCTGTATACCAGCGAGCACAGCACCAGTACGGAGGAGATCCTTGTTCGGTATGATTTTGCCGAATGGAATGTACCTGAATATACCCGGGTACAGCAATCTATCACCAACAACGAAGCCTGGCAGTGGATGATGCCCTTTCCGGTCCCCTTTGTTAACAGGGGAAATAATACCCATGTCATTTTTATGACTTCTCCCATAATCGGCAACCAGACCGGGGAGCTCTACGGCTTTGTCGGTTCGGGGGTGGATCTTACCGATGTAAAAGAACGTATTGCCAACCTGAAACCTTATGGTACCGGCAGAGCCATGGTAGTGTCCAACACGGGTATCATCATTGCTCATCCGGATTCAAGTCTTGTCGGTGAGGATTTTCACGACATGGGGTTAAGTTATTTTGGCCGTGAAGGTATGAGACTTATTGATAGTACCCTGGAAAACGGAACGTATTATCAAACTACCTACAACGGCAATATCATCGTAAGTTACCCTTTTCGTGTAGGGACTACCAGAACCAATTGGGCAATTATACTGGAAGTTGCCGAAAATGATGTACTGGCCGAAGTGAACCAGCTCCAGGTCTTTACCATCATTTTGGCAATAATCATGGTGCTTGCCGCTTCCATCGTTGTTTTTATTATCATTTCCCTTGCGATAAAACCAATTGCAGTCATTAACAGTGAGTTTAAATATCTTTCTCAAGGGGATTTAACCAGGGAAAAAATAGCCATCAATTCAAAGGATGAAATTGGTAATCTTGCCTATGACTTTAATTTAACGGTGGATAATATCAGGACCCTTGTTGGAGCCATAAAGTACAAGGTTAACGCGCTGACCAACACCAGCTTTGAACTTTCTTCCAATATGAGCAAAACATCAAAAGCTGTAGATCAGATCTCATTAAATTTTGAAAATATCAGAAGCCTGGAAAATGATCTGGAAAGAGAAGCGCATGAATCAAACAGTGCGGTGGATGTCATTAAAAACAATATTAATAATCTGAGCAAACTGGTTGGAGAGCAGGCAGAAAGTGTCGAAACATCATCTTCGGCCATCGAAGAAATGACTGCCAATATCCACTCAGTAACACAAACCCTCATTGCCAACAGCCAAAATGTTTCTGAATTGGCCGAAGCATCGGAAGTCGGTAAAACCGGTGTTCAGGCTGTTGCCGATAAAATACAGGAAATTGCACGGGATTCTGAAGGACTGCTGGAAATCAATGCGGTAATGGAAAATATTGCCAGCCAGACCAACCTGCTTTCAATGAACGCTGCAATTGAAGCGGCCCATGCAGGAGAATCGGGCAAGGGGTTTGCCGTGGTTGCCGCAGAAATCCGCAAACTGGCCGAATCTTCAGAACAACAGTCAAAAACCACCGCGGCAATGCTTAAAAAAATAAAGACATCGATAGACAGCATTACGAAATCCTCCGGCGAGGTACTTACCCGCTTTCAGGCAATTGATTCGAGTGTTAAAACCGTTTTGGAGCATGAGCAGAATATCCGCTGTGCCATGGAGGAACAGGAAGTCGGTGGGAGGCAGATCCTGGAATCCGTGGGCCGCCTCAGAGAGATAACCGACTCAGTTATGAGAGGATCCGCTTCCATGTCCGATTCCGGGGAAGAACTCATACAGAAAACCCATATATTTATCAACATCAGCAACCAGGTTGTTGACAGCATGAATCAGATAATCAGCGGCGCTATGGGCGAGATTCAGACTGCGGTAAAGCATGTTGACGAAATGAGCTCGGAAAATGATAAAAACTTTACTGATCTCAAGGGAGAAACGGAAAAGTTTAAAATTGCTACCGGTAATGAAAAGAAAATCGTCCTGGTGGTTGATGATGATGAAACCCATCTTGTATCGACAAAAGCCATGCTGGAAGGCACTTACGATGTTGTTACGGCAAAATCCGGCCACGATGCCCTGGTGCTGTTCTTCCAGGGCCTTATTCCCCACTTTATTTTAATGGATTTAATAATGCCAAACCTGGACGGCCTGGATACTTATGATAGAATGAAAGGTATAACTAATTTACACCATGTTCCCATGGCGATTTTTACATCTTCGGATGATCCTAAAGACAAGGCCCGTGCGCAGGAAATGGGAGCGGTTGATTTTATCAATAAGCCGACCAAAAAGAGCGAACTGCTGGAGAAATTGGAAAGACTGATACCGCGTTAATTGGAAAGACTGATGCCACGTTAAAAGGAATTGTGTATGAAAATCGGATTTAAACTCAGTCTGACCATGATTGTTCTCAGCCTTGTTATCATGGGATCAATCGGTATTACTCTGCTTGTTCAGGCATATCGCAATATTACCCGTTTGGCTCATGAACAGGGCATTGCAACTGCCAAGGAGTATGCTGAAGAATTCGGCAGTCAATTCAGATCGTTCCGGTATATAGCGCATACCAGCGCCCGTTTGATGGAACAATATGAAGGTATCGATATAAATGAACGGCGGCCCTTCCTTAACGAAATGCTGGGAAGGATTTTGCAGGCCAATCCTCATGTTTTGGCAGTCTGGACTGCCTGGGAACCCAATGCTCTGGAAGGTAATGATCAAATCCGCCTGGGAACCGAAGGAAGCAACAACGCAGGGCGTTTTGCCCCGTACTGGTACCGCACAGGAAACGAAATACGGATGCAAACCCAGGAAACCATCCCCGGTATTTATCAGGCGGCTTTGCAGAGAAGCCCGATAACCATTTTTGACCCCTATGTCAGGATAATTGAAGGAAGGGAACAATTAGTAGCCAGCATTACCGCAACCATACATAACAATAACCGTGTTATCGGGGTTATAGGCGTTGACTTTACCATGGATGCGATTCAGGAAAAAGCCGTCAGCCTGTATCCCTTCGGCAACGGGATAACGAAAATTTTCAGCAATAACGGCACAGTGGTCGGACATCATCTGTACCCTCAGAATGTGGGAACCATTTTAATGGAAACGGAACAGGACATGGGTGGTCCCTATATGAACCAGCTGCAGAGAGCCATTGCTTCAGGTGATGAATTCTACTACACACACTTTCACCCGGCCTTCCGGATGCAGATGAATATGTTTATCACTCCCATATGGATAGATGATGTTCCCTGGAGCCTTGCATTGGTAATACCGCAAAGAACCATTATGGCGCCGGTGTATGAAATGGAAATCACCGCCATTATTATCGGTCTTATCATCATTGCCCTGGTAATCCCGGCATCCATCATTTTGGCACGAACATTCAGCAAGCCCATTCTCAGCCTGGCGGATGTCCTGAAGAACATTGCCCAGGGCGAAGGAGATTTGACACATTCCATTACACTCAAAAGTAAAGATGAAATCGGCGATATGGCCCTGTATTTTAATATGACCATTGAAAAAATCAGAAACCTTGTGGGAGCTATAAAATACAAAGTTAATGCCCTGACCAATACGAGCTTTGAACTTTCCACTAATATGACCAAAACATCGGAGGTTGTTGACCAGATAGGATCTGATTTTGAAGGGATACGAAGCCTTGAAGATACGCTGAAAAGTGAAGCACACGAAGCAAACAGGGCGGTGGATGATATTAAACAAAGCATCAGCAACCTGAATAAACTGGTAGATGAGCAGTCCGGAAGCGTTGAAACTTCATCATCAGCCATTGAAGAAATGACCGCCAATATCCATTCGGTAACACAAACTCTCATTGCCAACAGCAAAAATGTGTCCGATCTGACCGAAGCATCGGAAATTGGTAAAACCGGTGTTCAGGCCGTCGCCGATAAAATCATGGAGATTGCACGGGATTCCGAGGGGCTGCTGGAAATCAACTCGGTAATGGAAAATATTGCCAGCCAGACCAATCTGCTGTCAATGAATGCCGCAATTGAAGCGGCCCATGCAGGGGAATCGGGCAAGGGGTTTGCGGTGGTTGCCGCAGAAATCCGTAAGCTTGCCGAATCGTCGGAGCAGCAGTCAAAAACCACCGCGGCAATGCTAAAAAAAATAAAGACATCGATAGACAGCATTACGAAATCTTCCGGTGAGGTACTTACCCGTTTCCAGGCAATTGATTCGAGTGTAAAAACTGTTTCGGAACATGAACACAATATCCGCTGCGCCATGGAAGAACAGGAAGTCGGAGGGAGGCAGATACTGGAATCTGTCGGCCGCCTGAAAGAGATAACTGATTCTGTAATCAAAGGTTCGCAATCCATGTTCAATTCGGGCGAGGAACTGATAAAGAAAACCCATGTGTTTATCAATATCAGCAATCAGGTTGTGGATGGTATGAACGATATAGTCAACGGTGCCATGGGCGAAATTCAAACTGCCGTGCGGCATGTTGATGAAATGAGCGTGGAAAACGACAAAAACTTTAATGATCTTAAAACCGAAACAGAAAAATTCAAAGTTTCTACCGGTAACGAAAAGAAAATAGTCCTGGTGGTTGATGACGATGAAACCCATATTATTGCAACCAAGGGAATGCTTGAAGACATTTACGATGTAGTGACCGCAAAATCGGGCAGGGAAGCGCTTGTTCTTTTTTATCAGGGTCTCATTCCCCACTTTATCCTGCTGGATCTGTCAATGCCGGAAATGGACGGGTGGGATGCATTTGACCGAATAAAGGCAATCAGCAATTTACACCATGTCCCAACAGCTATTTTTACCTCATCAGAAGATCCCCAGGACAAGGCCCGCGCACAGAGGATGGGAGCGGCGGATTTTATCAATAAACCCACCAAGAAAAGCGAACTGCTGGAAAAACTTGAAAGGCTCATAAAGTAAAAGGTTAACGTTAGTCTTCTGTTAATAGATCCCGATCCCCCGAAGCAAGCGCGCTGAGAATGCGCCGCTTGACCGATCCACTGCCGCCGGTAATAACAGCAATATGATCCCTCATGCTGCGGCGGGCGGAATTAACCCCGTAGGGACAGGTGCAGGCTGCCCTGAGGATATCCAGAGAATCGGCGCATGCGATGACTTGCCTCTCTTCGAGGTAGGCCAGGGGTCGGATAAGGCTGACCGGAAATTTGCGGTATTTTAGCATTATAGGCATGGCGCTTAACTCGCCTTTGGAGCAAAGGTTCATAAAAAAGGTTTCGATGATGTCGTCCAGGTGATGCCCCAGGGCAATTTTATTAAAACCATTTTCCACGGCATACCTAATCAGCTCGGCGCGCCGCTGGGTGGAACACCAATAGCAGTTCATTTTTTCACCTTCCTTGAGCCTGCCGATGACCGGTACAAACAAATCGATAAACGGGATGCCCCAGCTTTCAAGCTGCCCGGACAGGGTTGATTTTTTACAGCAGGCGCAGAAATCGGTGGATATGTGCAGGGCGGCAAGTTCATATTGAAATTTGAGTGCAGGACGCATGAGGGCAAGCGCCCAGGCAAGCACCGTTGAATCCTTGCCGCCCGATACCGCGATAAGAATGCGGTCGCCTTTGCAGATAAGCTTTCGCTCCATTACTGCCTTGACAACCATTTTTTGCACAACCGCACACGGGCTTGCCTTACGTAAAAACCTGTTACTCATGCCTGTTTACCCATAACATCGCGCAGCACGAGGCTTGCCAAAGCCATACCTGCCGAAGCGGTAACAGTAACCGCGCTGCCGTTAATAAATTTACCATTTGACTGTTCTTCATCGAGACATTCATCATGCCGGGGGAGGCGCTCGTCACTATACACCACAAAAAAATCGCCCTGACAACCCCGTTTACGCAGACCGTTACGGACCAGACGCGCAAGCGGACAGCCCTGCGTTTCCCAAATGCACGAAACTTTGATTCGTTGAGGATCCATTTTTTGCGCCATACCCATTGACGAAAACAATGTAACATCGGCAGCCATGCATGCTTCGATTAAATCCAGCTTATCCGCCAGGATGTCGATAGCATCAATCACATAGCACATTGTTTCAAGATCAAAATCATCTGTCTTTTCCCTCGAAAATTTTTCTGTCCGTGCATTAACCTTGCAGCACGGGTTAATTTCCAGCAGCCGTTCTTTCAACACTTCTGCTTTTGCAGATCCAATCGTGCGGCTGGTGGCCTGTATCTGGCGGTTAACATTACCGGTACACACCGTATCAAAATCCACAATGCAGATATTTCCCACACCCGAACGGACAAGAGCCTCGGCACACCAGCTTCCCACACCCCCTAAACCGCAAACCATCACCCTGGTATGTTCCAGCCTTTGTAAAACGTCTGCTCCCGTAATTAAAGCCAGCCGTTGAAAAAAATGATTTACCATAATTGTAAAATCCCCTATGAAAGTTCAGTTACAAAATACTAATTAATTGGTAATTTGTCAAACAATTGGTATGGGTCACGAGGGAATGAGCAGCGGTCACGCCAGGGTGTCAGTCACCGAATTTCCCTCTAAACGCCGCTGGATTGAAATTAACCTCGGTGTACATAAGGAAAACATAGCATGAAAAAGCCAAAAAAGCAACCAAAAACCAGTAAGGCAGTTAGCAGTGAATATCGCTGTTTGAAAGCAAAGCATGCCTGCAAGCCGCTTGCGGATGGTAACAAGCTAAGCTCACGAACAAAAACACTGCTCACTGCTCACTCTTACCCGTCCCCTTATTTTTCTTGCATTGCTCATTGCTCATTGCTCATCGGGACACGCTCTAGTGTCAGACACCGAATTTCCCTGACCTTGTCCTCATGGATGTGGTAACAAAAAACAATACCAAGTGGTATCAAAAACCAATACCATTTGGTATCGCACTAACAGCCATCTGGAAATAGTTTTCTCCTTTCATTAGTGTATTGTTTTTAATCTGGATAAATTGAAGGAGGTAGCAATGCCATCTCGTAAAAAATTGTCCAAAGCTTTTACAGATCGTTTGCATTTCGTTTTTTCTCTGTTTTTTATTTCCGCGACATTAATGTTACTGGTGACGATAGTAGTTTCTATCTACATAACCCGCATGGAAAAAGCAGTAGAAGAAAGTGTCCAAAAACATCTATTGTCTGCGGCTCAGGCGGCTTCTGTCTTCCTGACAGTAGAAGAATTGGACTTGTTCCATACAGCCGAAGACATGGACAGACCCGAATGGGAATCAATAAAACTACGATTACAGCAATTTGCCGAAGACCACGATGTTTTGTATGTGTACTATTGGCGTTATACCGGTGAGCGTATTCAATACATCATCGGCAACGCCAGGGTGTCAGTCACCGATTTTCCCTAGTGTCGTTAGGTGCAACAGTACACTAGATATGGGGGTGGGGAAAATGGAGCAATTAACAGGGAGCAGGGAGAAATGAAAAGGGAATTGTCAAAGTATCCAAAGAACAGACAACGACTCAGCTTTCTCGGCAAGTTTAATTTCCGGGTCTCTGGTAACAATAGTGGCGGCGATACTCTTTGCCGTGCCGCAGAGGAAAGCGTCAGCAAGGGCTATGGGATAATGCGCCTTGCACCGCGCCGTTTCAAGATAGATTTCCTCGGAAATATCGCTGATAAACTTAATTGGCAAACTTTTCACCGGCTCCATTGCGGCATCAGCAGTTTCGAGACCTTTAAGCTGTATAATTCGATAGTAAACTTCAACCAAATTAACGAGACTCATGCACAAAGTTATTTCATCGGCAACAGCACGGTCAAACAATTCTTTGACTTTTTCATACCCTTTTCCCAATTCTTCATTAAGAAAAGCAAGCAAGGCGCAAGCGTCAAGAAGATACATTACACAGCGCCCTCGTCAAGCCGTTTTTCTAATGCTCTCTCCTGTTGGCGCATTGCAAGAAAATCATCGCTTGAAAGAGGTATATCCAATCGTTTAAAAATGCCAGAACAGCGTTTAACCGCTTCTGTCGGGTCAATACGGGAACCTGCGCCAAGCCCCAAGCCGCGTTCCATTGCTTCCTGTGCCGTTAAGTTTGGGGAAGTTCCAGAAAGAGGTTTTACTTCTTGCTGCGCTTTCTGCTGTAAATATCCGGCAAAATTTATTACTTCGCCAAAGTATTGGGGAGGAAGTGTATCAACTATACTCAATAACTCCGCCTGCCGGGTCATACCAAGCCTCCTGTCATCATATAAGGTAACCATAGCATGAAAAAGCCCAAAAATCAACCAAACCACCACCCCGCCCGACAGCAAAATCACAAGGGGCACGCCAGGGTGTCAGTCACCAAATTTGCCTAGTGTCGTTAGGCGTAGCGGTACACTAAATGTGGGGGTAGGGGGTCACGCCAGGGTGTCAGTCACCGAATTTGCCTGGTGTCGTTAGGCGCAATGGTACACTAAATGTGGGGGTGGTGAACAATGGGGAATGAGGATTGAGCAAATGAAGAGTTTAACCACAGAGGGCACAGAGTTGCACAGAGGGAGAAGATGAGGAATTACCAGATTTGCGGAACATCGTATTTGGCGATATTTTCATCAATAGTAATGAGCGTCATCTGTTCGGCAACGGCAGTTGCAATAAGCAGACGATCAAAGGGATCACGATGAATAAAGGGCAATTCTTTAAGGGCAGTGAGGTGGGAGGTCTCAATAGGTACGATTGTAATGTCATTGTTTTGTGCAATTTGTACAAAACCTGCTGCATCGCCCGGAAAACTCAGTTTGCCTATACTGATCTTAATGGTCAACTCCCATGCAGACGCCATACTCAAATAAATGAGATTAGTTCCATCTCGGATTGTTCTATCAGCGGCAGAGGACAATGCAGCATTGTTTTCAAAAAACCAAATAGCGGCGTGAGTGTCCAGCAGATACCGATTCATTTACATATAGTCCTTAAAGTCCTCAAGTGGCGCGTTAAAATCATCCGCCATCCATACTTGCCCTTTAACGCAGCCAGGCACACGATCCTTCTTCTGCGCTTGTACCCCTGGTTGGGGGGTAAAGGTAAGAATAACCTGCCCGGACGGCACTTCAGGAGGCACTTCAACAAAAAGCCGCCGGTTTTCCGGTACAAAAACAGTTTGTGTAATACTCATAGGGTAACCATAGCATGAAAAAGCCAAAAAAACAAGCAATATGCAGGTCGCGCTGAGGTGACAGGCACGCAAATTTCCTAGTGCCGATCCGAAAATGAACGGCACCATATATGGTGGCTCTGTAGAAAACTGTTTTTGAGAATTAAAGATTCGCGTACATACGTGCCATTCGATTACGATTTTCTTGTTTTTTTCTGGGTTCCTGGAATCAGAAATGATGTTTAATTCCCGCCTGTTTCATAATGGCATTTGCTACATGGCGGATATTGATTTTCCCATCTACAGTAATGTTCCGGTTGGTCACCGGGCTGTGCCAAATATCGTGATCGCCCTTTCCTCGCCGTACAAAATAACAGCCATGTTTTAGCAGGATTTCGCGAACCTTCTTTTCATACTCTGCCATTATGCCTCAACTGTTTGCGGTTCTATCACAAATGCTAAGCGGACTCCATTTCTAGGCATATTATTAATTTCCAGCATTTCAGGTACTGCCAGCTTGACCCGATTGATCAATATATCAAGAGATCCATCTTCAAGCGCTATAGGTATGTCATCGTTTTGTGCAAACCATTTTTGTGTTTCATCATCAAATACAAGCATTATGGTGTATTCATCAAATTGGGGAGTCACAGTAACTCTTGCTCTGCCAACAGGTAAATCAAGGGGCAAATTAAGAGAAATCCGCCGGTCAGCAGGGATTTCTACGGTTTGAGTAATGGTCATTTGGAGAATATAACATGAAAAAGATGAAAAAGCAATAGAAATGTGAACGTTGATTTTCAGCTAACCTCGATTAGGCGGTATATCCGGAATAGAAGCAAAACCCTTCTCCAGATCCTCATCTGTCGGAACGATGTCGGTCATGGTCTTTTTGTTGTAGGACTCGTAGGCGCTTAGGTCAAAGTAGCCGGTGCCGCTTAGGCCAAAGAGAATTACCTTTTTTTCTCCCGTCCTTTTACATTCCAGGGCCTCGTCCATGGCTGCCTTTATGGCGTGGGAGGATTCCGGGGCCGGGAGTATTCCCTCTACCTTCATAAATTGCACCGCCGCCGCAAAGGTTTCGGTCTGCTTGTCCGAGCGGGCCTCCAGATAGCCGTCCTTGAAGAGCTTGGAGAGGGTGGGGTTCATGCCGTGGTAGCGGAGCCCCCCGGCGTGGCTGCCCGAGGGGATAAAGCCGCTTCCCAGGGTCATCATTTTTATCAGGGGGGTGGTTTTTGCGGTGTCCCCAAAGTCGTAGGCATAACGGCCCCGGGTAAAGCTGGGGCAGGAGGCTGGCTCGGCTGCGATAAAACGGATATTGGACTTACCTGCAATTTTTTCGCCAATAAAGGGGGCGATGAGGCCGCCCAGGTTAGAGCCGCCCCCGGCGCAGCCGATGATGATATCCGGTTTTATACCGTACTTGTCAAAGGCGGCCTTGGTTTCCTGGCCTATGATGGACTGGTGCAAAAGCACATGATCCATGACGCTTCCAAGGACATAACGGCACTTGCCAGTTTTGGCGGCCATCTCCACGGCCTCGGAAATGGCACAGCCCAGGGAGCCCCCGGTATTTGGGTCTGCTGCCAAAATCCCCCGGCCCGACTCGGTGGTGTCCGAAGGGGAAGGGATGAGTTTTGCGCCGTAGGTTTCGATAAGGGCCCTGCGGTAGGGCTTTTGCTCGGAGCTTACCTTTACCATATAGACTGTAAGGGCCAGGTTGTAAAAACCCGCGGCCATGGCCATGGCGGTCCCCCATTGGCCCGCTCCGGTTTCGGTGGTCAGGGTAGTAATTCCCTCCTCTTTGGCGTAATAGGCCTGGGGCCCGGCGGAATTGAGCTTGTGGGAGCCCGAAGTATTGGTTCCCTCGAACTTGTAGTAAATTTCGGCGGGGGTATCTAAAACTTTTTCCAGAAAGTAGGCCCGAACCAGGGCGGCCGGCCTATAGGCCCTGTAAAATTCCTGGATTCCATCGGGGATGGGGATCAGCCGGGTAGAATTATCCAGTTCCTGCTTGATGGGGCCCTTGCAGAAAATAGGATCCAGATCATCCGCTGTTACGGGCTTAAGGGTTCCGGGGTGCAAAATGGGTTCGGGCTTGTCCTTCATGTCCGCCCTGATATTATACCAATATTTGGGAATCTCCTCTTCGGAAAGGTAAAGTCTGGTGGGAATTTTTGCTGCCATAAATACTCCTTTTAACTGCGTTTCTATAAATAGAAACATTTCTGTAATAAAAAATAATTAATAATCAAATAATTGTCAATAGACTTATTAAGCCCTCCGATGTTATAATTAAGTTAGTTTGGGAGGTTCATAATGGTAGGCAGGATTATAGTTCTACTATTTCTGGTGTTAATTCTCGCAGGGGGAGGGGTCCTCTGGTTTGACTATCTAAACGTAATTGATGCAAAAGACGTAACAGGCCCCATCTTTAATTTCCTTAGGGGCGTCCCCCTGGTAAATCGTATTGTTCCCCCGGGAGATGCCCGTACTCAGATTTATACGGATGAAGTAGGTTTCCTTAACCTGGATGCGGAGCGTTTTGCCGTCCGCCTGGAGGCCCTGGAGCTTCACAGCATGGAGCTGGAAAGGCGGGACCTGGATATTACTAACCGCCGGGGGCAGATTGAGCAGATGGCCCAGGAGCTGGAAGAACAGCGGAGGGCCCTGGAAGAACAAATAAATTCCTTCAATGTATTGCTTTCAGATGCCGAAATAAGAGATAGGACCGTAGAACGGAATGCCATCAATCTGACCAATATGCCGCCAGAGCGAGCGGTGGGCATCTTGGAAGCCATGGATGACCAGGACGTAATCGACGTGTTCAGGAAAACCGACGAGCTGGCCGAGTCAGCGGGAAGGTCATCCATCGTTCCCTTCTGGTTATCTCTTATGGAGCCTGAGAGGGCGGCGGAAATCTCCCGTAAAATGGTTGCAAGACCAGCTATGCTATTCTAGCAGATCTTAAAGACCGGTTTTCCGAATCATTCTGACGGGCAGGCTTTTGCCCGCATGATTAGGAGGCCGGGATTGATACACATATCAAGTCCCCCGCAAGCATCCCATTCCCCCATAGAAGCCGATCTTAAAGCGGAAAATGTATCCGAGAAAGGCCCAGGCGGGGAAAGCGTCAAAGAAGGGGCGCAAAACAAAAATAAACTCGGAATTTTCGCAAAATTGCTCGATGGCCTTGTATCGAAGGGCAAAAAAGAAGCCCCCGAGGCTGTAGCCGCGGAAATATCCGAAAAAAACCTTGAGCTTGCAAATGAACTAAGCAGGAAGGCGGGAAACCCCCTGGAAGGCGGTGAATTTGCATTTAAAGCAAACCTTGAAGCAAAATCAGTTATAGAAGAAGGCCTTTCGCCCAAGGGCGAGGCCTATTTAAGGCAGGGCTCCGGCGAAAGCGAAGGGAGTTTTCTACGAGCCGGCGAAGTCATCTCCAGGGAAAATTCCCTTGGGGACTTTAGGGCGAGGGAAAATCATCCAAGAGACATTTTAAGCAGGGACCTGGTTCCCGATGTTGAACATTCCCCCAGGGAGGGTGAATTAAGCCTCAGGGCAAATTTAGATGCGGCCCTGGAAGAGGCTGCGGCCCTGGAGAAAAATGAGTTTTCCCCCGGGGAAAAGGCAAAAAATGCCGGCCGGGAAGCAGCCAATTATTTATCTTTTTCCTTCCGGGAAAAGGACGGCCAGCGCCAACAGCCCCTGGAATTAAGCCGGGTCGAAGGGGGCCTTAAAGAAAATTCCCTTCTGCAAGAAAACCGGGACAGAAAAAGCAGGCCCTTAATTGAAGTCCGGGATCTAAGGACTCACCGGGCCCAGGAAACTTCCATGTCCGATTTATCCAAAGGGCAGGGCTTTTCCGGCCAGGCTGCAGTTGAGGGCTCCGGGAGCGAAGGCCGGGGAAACCTGCTTAACATCGACCTTGATCTTTCCCTGGGAAAGGGAGAGCCCCTGAGCAACGCCCTCGGCAAGAATGGCGTTGAGGCAGGGCAGAGCAGGTTTTTGGAAGACGCCCTGGCCAGGGAGCTCAGGGGGAACTTATCAAATGACATAGTCCGGAATGCCATGGTTATAGTCCGGGACGGCAACGAAGGGACAATTCGTCTTTCCCTGCGTCCGGCTTCCCTGGGAGATGTAAAGATAAGACTGGAAATGGTCGAAAACAAGATAACGGGCTTTATCATTCTGGAAAGTAATGAGGCCCTCCGGGCTTTTGAGCGGGAGCTTCCTGTTCTGGAAAAGGCTTTTAGGGATTCCGGGTTCAGCGAGACCAGTTTATCCCTGTCCCTTGCCCAGGAGGGCTGGAGTTCCGGCGCCCAGGAAGAGCAGCTAAGGGGAGAATTCGAAGCCCTTTCCAGGGCTTTTGCGGCCTCCCGTTACGAAGCTGAAAATGAGGGGCCCCAGGCCCTGCCCAATACGGGCGTGGACGCTTCAGGCGAAAGGGCTTTGCCCGCTGGAATGCCTGGAAGAGTCCCTGTAAATCTACTGGTATAGGAGAAATAAGTATGGCTTTACCATCGGTGATGAGTTCCCAGGAAAGGGCCGAAGCTGCCCGCTGGGTAGAAGCGGAAAACAGAAGGCTTGCCCAGGAAATCAACCAGAGAAATGCACAGCCAAATCAGAATCTGGGGAAGGATGACTTTTTGAGGATCCTTGTTACCCAGTTGTCCCATCAAGACCCCACTGCCCCCATGCAGGACAGGGAATTCATCGCCCAAATGGCTCAGTTTTCCAGCCTGGAACAAATGACCAATATGGCTGCGGACTTTGCCAGAATGGCCCAGATGCTGAAGATTAGCGAAGCTTCCAGCCTCCTGGGAAAACCCGTAGAGATTGACACTGAACATGGCCCGGTCCAGGGCGTGGTTCAGGCCGTAACCAGGGACGAAATGCCCCAGGTTCTTGTAAACGGCAGATTTTTCGCCTGGGAACAGGTTTCCCTGGTTTTTAACGAGATTGAAGAATAGGGAGAAAGGAGATTAATAGCTTATGATGCGATCTTTGTTTGCCGGTGTGTCCGGTCTTCAGAATCATCAGACCAGAATGGATGTAATCGGTAATAATATTGCTAACATTAATACCTATGGTTTCAAGAGGAACCGGGTTAACTTTCAGGATATGTTCTATCAGCAGCTCCAGGGAGCGGCCCGTCCCACGGAAGTCCTGGGCGGCGTAAACCCCAAGGAAGTCGGTCTTGGAATGACCATAGCGTCAATCGACACCATCCATACCCAGGGTTCTTTTCAGTCCACCGGGGTGGGGACCGACCTGGCCATTAACGGTATGGGCTTTTTTGTCCTCGACGACCGGGGGAATGAGCTCTATACCCGGGCCGGAACCTTTGTCCTTGACCGGAACGGAACCCTTGTAAACGGGAGCGGCATGAAGGTGCAGGGATGGATGGCCGAGGAAATTGGCGGAATTCAGTTCCTGGACACTTCCCGGAGCCTGGAAGAACTCATTATTCCCGTGGGGGCCAAAGACGAGGCCAGGGCGACGACCATTGTAAACTTTGCCTGTAACCTGGACAAGAGAACCCCGGAAATCCCCGATGACGCTTCGGAACTGGAAGCCCGGGAAGGGGCCTGGAGATCCTCCATAAACATTTACGATTCCTTCGGGGATGTCCATGTTTTACAGATAGAATATACCCGGGTGCCGGGGACAAATAATAGCTGGCAGGCCCAGGTATCGGTGAACCCCCAAAGTGAGATCCCCACCAACGCCTCCGTAGGGCTTGGAGACCTTCCGCCGGAAGCCGGTGGTCCTTCTTTATTTGTCGTGAACTTTAACAACCAGGGGACCCTCCAGAGCATAGTAGACGCGGCGGGGAACGAAATTACCACCGGCCTTCTTTACATGAATGTGGCCTACGATCTGCAGAGCGCTACTCCCGAAGACGACGGCGCCATGGTGCGCCATGAGTTCCAGCTCCATTTGGGAACCGTTGGGGGCCTGACCAATTCCCTAACCCAGTTTGCAGAGAGAAGTTCCGCCAGAATCCCCGAGCAGAACGGCAATACCATGGGCTACCTGGAGAATTTCAGGATAGATTCCTCCGGGATTATTACCGGGATCTTCGACAACGGCAATATACGGACCCTGGGACAGGTAGCCCTGGCGACCTTTGCCAACCAGGGCGGTCTGGAAAAAGCGGGGGACAATAACTTCCGTAGGACCAATAACTCCGGGAACGCCGATATAGGGCCTTCGGGAGTAGCCGGCAAGGGTACTATGCAGGCAGGGGTTCTGGAAATGTCCAACGTGGATATGGCGGATCAGTTTACCGACATGATCGTCACCCAGAGGGGCTTCCAGGCCAACTCCAGAACCATTCAAACGGCGGATCAGATGCTCCAGGAGCTTTTGACCCTTAAGAGATAATCTCAGAGGCAAGCTAAATGATTAAGTTAAGCCGGTTAAACGGAGCTGAATACTACGTCAATCCCCATCAGATTGAATCTATGGAGTGCCGTCCTGATACCACCATTTTAATGCTTTCGGGCAAGTATGTGGTGGTTAAGGAGGGGATTGATGAGGTTATAAACCGTATCGTAGAATACCGGCGTAGAATAGGCGGATTTAAAAATGAAGAATAGAATTGTGAGGGAGGATATTAGGTATGTCTGATGCTGATGACCTTGATCTTGACGGAGGGGACTCCCCGGGAATAGACACGGCTAAGAAGGCTTCCGGCCTGGCGGCATTATTGCCGAATTTGCTTAAATTTATTGCAATTGGGCTGGGAGCTTTGATTTTTATTGTTACTGTTTCGGTTATAACCTTTAATGTTCTCAACAGAGGCGGGAGATCCCATACAATTATTCCTGTAAGCTCTCCCTTTGTTGGTTCCAGGCCGACTTTTCATTTTTTCACCCTTATAGGGACTGTTAGAACTACCACAAGCGATCCGGTTCCCTGGTCTGTGGTGGTAAATATGCAGCTGGGTTACGATGAAAACGATAATGCCACCGCCACGGAATTAACCAGCCGGCTTCACGAGCTGCAGGACTTTGTGCGGGTTTTCTTTAGATCCAAAAGGGCCGTTGACCTTAGGCCGGAAAATGAACGCCGGATAAAGCAGGAAATTCTGGAACAGATTAATACAAGGATCCTGAATACAGCCAGAGTTAGGGAAGTAACCTTCTCGCAGCTCGATGTAATTCAGATGCCCTGACATTCACTGCCAGTTTTTGCCCGGATAATTTTGTCTTGATAATTTATTTGACATAATATATCCTAAATTGGCAGATGAAATTTACCGATTATTAAAGGGAGGGGATTTCAAAGACTATGACGGAAGTACTTTCCCAGGAAGAAATTGACCAGCTACTCACCGCAATAAACGCAGGAGATACCGAGCCTGAGGATCTTAGGCCCGCTGCTGATACCCGTAAAATAAAAATTTACGACTTCAAGCGGCCCGATAAGTTCTCAAAAGAGCAGATCAGAACCATCTCCATGATGCACGATACCTTTGCCCGCCTTACAACCACGAGTCTTTCGGCCCAGCTTCGTTCCATGGTTCATGTTCATGTTGCATCGGTGGATCAGCTCACCTACGAGGAGTTTATTCGCTCCATTCCTACCCCCACAACGCTGGCAATTATTAATATGGATCCCCTAAAGGGCAATGCCATTTTGGAGATAGATCCCGCGATTACCTTTTCCATTATTGACCGTCTTTT
>Ga0099364_10005606_pt1 | contig 18566 bp, 8 predicted proteins | sample TergutTh196P3_FD_73070 | JGI IMG/M metagenome (GOLD analysis project Ga0099364, IMG submission 73070) | Microcerotermes parvus P3 segment gut microbial communities from Pointe-Noire, Republic of the Congo - Th196 P3 | ecosystem: Host-associated > Arthropoda: Insects > Digestive system > Gut ...
GGTGCGGAAAATCCGGGGTTTCGGCAGACCCACGCTGTTTTCAGCCACATTTGGGGGCGATTGCATTTTTGCCAAAACCCGCAAAGCCTTGTTGTTGCTGGGGTTGTTGGGCAAACGAAAGTATTCCTACTTAATACCACTTAATCTATTTTCTTGAAATTCTCCCACTATCTGCTATACTATCAGTAAGCCAATTCTTTTTCTTCTAACATCCATTATGCGCCTACCCGCCAGCGGGTAGGATGTGAACTACAGATTATGCATTATCATTGCACAAAGGAGGTTTTGCCTATGAAAACACAACAGAACAAGCAGAAAAAACCACGTATTTTTTTGGCTCTTATTTTGGCGTTTGCCATGCTGAGCGGCCAGTTCCCCGCGACATATGCCACGCAGAATACGGCGGGGGTGACGGACGAGACCCCCGAAACGGGAGGGCCGCAAAACAGCACGGAGGAGGAAACATCCGAAAACGGCACGGGTACCGGGCAAAGCTCGGATCCTGGCGGAGAAGAAATAGGTCCGGGCGAAGTCAAAGGGCCGGATGAGCCTGATAAAGACCCGGAAACGGACGAAGCGGACACGGAAGTTGAAAGTGGCGAGGATGAGAATGTGACTGCCGATGGCGATTCAAGCGGACAAGACCCGGCCACGGGCAGCGTGACAAACACTGCTGCATCGGGTTTTGGGCTGTTTGCTCCTTTGGCTGATGGGCCTTATGTGTATACGGTGGATTTGTACGGTCAAAATGATGATCAACCGCGCCTTCCCGCCGATGTATTATCATTAGATCTCTTAAATGCTGCCGGTGAGATTGTTGGCGACATCAGCAATGTTAGCCTTAGCACAGGCAATGACAGATACCAGCGAATCCGCTTCAGTAGCGAGCTCAACCATGTCACTGTCCGTATAAATGAGTACGACACAACAAACAACAATAACTGGTCAGCTTTCAGCGACGGCAACAACAAGCTCGTCGCCCTGACGCCACAGCATAACCACGCCTACTTGCATGAACATATGCAGGCCACCTATTATGTGTCCGCCGATCCCAGCTCCAGAGATACAACAGTGACTATCGTAAAAGGTACTACAGACCCAAACACATTTAGTTTTAACTTTTGGAACGGCAGTGAAAATATTTTCGCAGCAAATATCGGTACAGCTGACAGCCTTAGCCTTATTCCCGCAGGGACAACCGCCGATGATAGGGTACAAATCTCCCATAATCTCGGCGCAATCGCTGCGGATGATATATGGTTCAAGCTGCGCTTAAAACCAGGAAGTGGCTGGAATGACGAAGCAACGGCATTTGGAGAAAGCTTTAGTGATGAAAATTGGAGTGGCGGCAACCTCGGCCATTATGTCATGCCCACCCAAACACCTGTTCCCCCCCGGTTTCTACCGCTACAACATAAACTACTTCCGCTTTAACAACCCCGAAAGCCAAGAATCCGCTGGCTGGGACATGGCCTGGTGGGGCAAGACAGATGCCGGCACCTCGCCCGTATTCAAGCAGCCAAACGCCGACGGCTGGTCACAGACCACCTTCGATGCCGAAGACCCCGAGCTGGAATTTCTGCTAAAAGTATCGCCCAACTGGGATCCCCGCGACAACCTCATCGCCCGCAAAATGGCCGTGCCGGCTGACAAGATGGACAGCCGAATAGTGGACATATGGCTGATCGAGGACGATGAGCGCGTATATTATGCACAGCCGGAACTAAAGGTAGGCCCCCTGTGGAAGCAGCACGTCCGCAAGGCCTTTTCCGATACCACCCGCTCCGTCACGGCGCGGATAAGCAATATCCCGCCCGCCGGTAGCTCCGTGGAAGTCACCACGGATTTGAGCAAATGGAAATTATGGGACCACAGCGCCAATAGCGGAGCCGGGGCTCTTGTCGCGCTGTCCGGGTCCGACCCCGTGACCTTCACTGCCGACCGCATCACCCTGAACACCGCCGCCGACCTCATCCCCAACCACCACTACGAAGTCTGGTACGACACGAATAATAATAATCAAATAGACACAGGCGATGACCAAGTCATATCCGACTTTGTCACCATGCGGCGGATGCTGGATGACTTCAAATACACCGGCTCCGAGCCGCTGGGCATGAGCTACAGCGAGACCGCCACCACCTTCCGCCTCTGGGCCCCCACGGCCCAAAAGGTCGAGGTTTTGATCTATGATACATTGGAAGAAAGCGATTTCGAGGCCATCGGCCAACCCGGCGACTCCCCCACGCGGATAACAGACGCCAAGTGGGATGACCCGGACCAAACACTGGCCCACACCGCCCACGACCCCGCAACCGGCCTCTGGACCATCACATATACTGGCGACATCCTCCCCGATGTGCCGCCCGGCCAGAACAACATCTCCAAGGGTTTTAAGTACTATGTCTACCGTATCACCTATGCGGACGGCGAGGCGGCCCTGGCCCCAGACCCCTATGCGATAGCCGCCAGCCCCAATGGCTGGATGTCGGCCATCATAGACATGGGCCAGACCGAGATCACGCCCACGCCGCAATACCGCTCATTTTTGCATGACTCCGCCTCCTCCACGGATGCCGTCCTCTATGAGCTGCATATCCGTGACTTTTCCATCCATGCATCCTCGGGTATATCTGATGACAACAAGGGCAAGTACCTGGCTTTTACCGAAAAAGATACCTTTGTTCCCGATAGCCCGAACACCGCAACCGGCATCGACCATCTGATTGAGCTGGGCGTGACCCATGTCCATCTCTTGCCGACCTTCGACTACGGCTCGGTAGACGAGCTACAGCCTAATAGATATAACGACGCCGGGGCCTTCAACTGGGGCTACGACCCGCAAAACTACAATGTTCCCGAAGGTAACTACGCCAGCGATGTCTTCAACCCCTATACCCGCGTCGTCGAATTCAAGCGGATGGTGGATGCCCTCCACGCCGCCGGCATCAAGGTCGTCATGGACGTGGTCTTTAACCACACCTATTCCGTGAACGACGGCCCCTTCCAGCGGGCGGTGCCGGGCTACTACTACCGCACGGGCATAGACGACGGCCTCTATTCCGACGGGGCCGGTTGCGGCAACGAGGTGGCCGATGAGCGGGCGATGGTGCGTAAATACATCGTCGATTCCGTCTCCCACTGGCAACAGGCATATGGCATAGACGGCTTCCGCTTTGACCTGATGGGCCTGCATACCGTGGCCACGATGGAGGCAGTCTCTGCTGCCCTGCACGCTCACGATGAGCAAGCCATCATCTACGGCGAGCCCTGGGCGGGTTATGGCTGGAGCGACGGCTTCTTCGGCGGCCGCCGCGTCCTCCCCGAGGGCGTGATCCCCATATACCGCGGCGCCCAAAAAAATCAGGGCTGGTCCTTCTTCAACGATAACTGGTTCCGCACACCCATGAAGGGCTCGCCGGACCATAACGCCGAGCATAATGAAGACCCCAACCAAAATGACAACAGAGGCTTCATCACCGGGCGGACAAAAGAGGCCGGAGTTATACTGCACGGGGCCCGGGCCTCGCAGCATCCAAACAACGGCGCAGACAATCCCGTCGCCAATGCCGAGGAAACGATCAACTACATCACCGCCCACGATAACCTGAACTTATATGACAAAATAGCCGTCTCTTTCTGGAACAACGGCTCGCCAGCCGTGATGATCTGGGACGAGCATAAACCCAGCGAATACCCGACCAACCCGCCGCGCCTGCCCGCCCCTGGTTTTGATTCCATCGCCAACATCACGGACAAAGGCGGGGATGAGACCCGGACGGGCGGCGTGGCTGCCAGCGTCCAGGCCCAGCTCCTCGGAGCCGGCATCGTCCTTAGTAGCCAGGGCACGCCCTTCATCCAGGCCGGCGACGAGTTTTTGCGGAGCAAGCAGGGCCACAAGAACAGCTACAACGCCCGTGACCACATAAACGCCATCAACTGGCAGCAAAAGGCCGACTATCCCCTGGTCTTCGACTATTACAAGGGTCTGATGGCCCTGCGCTCAGCCCATCCAGCCTTCCGCATGAATGAGCTGGGGCGGCTGAACGCCAACTTCCATGCCATCGGCTATACCGACCCGACTAATGCCGCTTCCCAGACCGACTTTGTGAACAACGGACCGGGCGGGGTCGGAGCCGTCCCCGGGGTCGTGGCCTACCGCCTGGACGGTGAGGCCGTGGCCGACAGCTGGAAAAATATCTATGTCGTCTATAATGGCAACGAAACATTGAGCGCCGCCGTGAAGCTCGGCCACGCCGCTCCATTGACCCAAGTGGTCAACCACGAGCGTGTCGATATGGACGGCATCGGAAGCCCCATTCCCGTTGACGACTGGCCGCTTGTGCCGCCACGCTCGATTGCCATCTTCTATGATGCAGAGGTTGAGCCGCCCACGGGAACACATAACATAATAATAGAAATCCACGAAAACGGCGGCTTCCTGGACAGCCGGGCCGATGTCCATGTCTGGCAGGACGGTGGCGCAGTCCTAGCCAACAGCCCCTTCCTGTTTAGCCCCTCCGGCGCGGCCAGTCATCTGACCCTCGCCCCCATACACGAAAAACAGCTGGGCCGCGACTTCGGCTTCATCGTCCGCGCAACGGGGGAATGGGAACCGGCCGGCATAAACAATGCCATCAACGGCTTCGACCCGGGCGACACGGACATAAACCGCTTCTTTGGCGCCCATCCCATCGAGTCCAATACCAAGATAGTCCTGCAAGCAGGGCAAAAACCGGTACGTGTCTTGCCCCAGGCCGTCCCCTTTGTCCATGTCGACCAGACAATAGAATTCCGCTGGCGGGACCAGCAGCGTTTCGTGGCAAGGGTGGCGCAAGACGACGCCCCGGCTCCCACCCCCAAAGTCCGCTACAGCACGGACGGCGGAGCCACCTGGTTAAACGGGGTGGGCGGCAGCACCCTTACCCATAGCGGGCAGCATGAAATGTACGCCCTGAAGAGTGACACAGTTTTTGACTATGGCGACAGCGTCCGCTATGAGTTTTCCCTGGACGACGGCGCAAACTGGGCGGCGGATGTCTATAACCTGGTCGATGGCCGCTCAGCTCTTGAGATAAGCGAGCCCAAAATCGGCTTCGCCCACGCGGAATTCAATGAAAGACAGCTCAATGTCCTGGTCGTGGAAGGTCTGGCAAACGTCGTCTCGGTGACGGCAGATCTGAGCAAATTCGGCCTGGACGCCAGTGTCGCCATACCCATGCTCACACCGGGGCGTTTTTCCAAAGTCGTGGAGGCGGGTATCGCGGGCATCGGCCTCAAAAACGCCGATATTACGATAAATTATGATGATGGCACAAGCGTAGTCATCCCCGCGCAGACCACCGTCACGGACGATACGAGCACCACTTTCGACTGGGACGAGGCCATTATCTACTTCATGGTGACGGACCGCTTCGCCAAAGCGGGTAATGACGGTAAACCCGAGACCCCCAACCCCAATATCGTGAGCACCCGGCCAGACGACCCGGACCTGGGCGTAAACGGCCGCCAGCTGGGGCAGATAAACGGCGGCGACTTTAGGGGCCTGATTGCCGGCCTGGATTACCTGAAAGCCCTGGGGGTGAACACCGTCTGGGTCACGCCGATCATCGATAACATCCCCGGCAGCATGGCGGCGGCACCGGATGTGCAGGAGGCCTACCACGGCTATTGGGCCCGGGCCTTCGATGAGATAAATGCGCGCCTGGGCAGCGCGGCGGACCTGCGCGAGCTGACCAGCGAGCTGCATAAGCGCAACATGAAGCTGATGGTGGACATCGTCATCAACCATGCCGGCTATGACATGTCCGATGTCCACGGCGAAGCCACGGTCCCGCATTTTAGGCTGGATAACGGCGATTCGATGTTCCGGCCCATCACCAGCAAAGAACCCGGCAGCCCCTACCCCGAATCCACGGGGCCGGATGCGGACTATGTCAACGCCCTGGCCGGTCTGCCGGATTTCCGTACCGAAGATAAGCGGGTGCGGGAGAAGCTGGTCGCATGGCAGACCTATTGGATGAGCGAGTATGAGATAGACTATTTCCGGGTCGACACCGTCAAGCATGTCGAACATGGAACCTGGGAGGCCCTAAAATCGGCGGTGATTGAGCAGAACAAGGACTTCAAGATGATAGGCGAGCTCTGGGACGGGGCCTGGAACAAGACCGACGGCTATCTGCACACGGGTTCCATGGATTCCCTGGTGGATTTCCCCTTCCATAATATCGCCCGTAATTTTGTTTATGATGACAGCGACCTAGACTACATACAGGAAGAATTGGGCAAACGCGAAACCTTCCTGGCCGACGAGCCGCTTTTGTCCCTGGGGCAGTTCCTCTCCAACCACGACCGCGATAACTTTGCCACCACCCTCTCCGGCAGCCGCGAGCAGGTAGAGGCCATGCTCCAGGCCGCCGCCAGTTTGCAAATCACCGCCCTTGGCCAGCCCATCATCTACTATGGCGAGGATGTCGGCCAATACGGCCTCAATGCCGGCGGACCCTACGGCGGGGCCGGCACGATGAACTACTACCACCCCAACCGCTATAGCTTCGATTGGGCCAAGACCTTCGACCCCGGGGAGCGTCACAATGATGCAATCGGCGCGGCCATCAACCACCACTACCGCGCCATCCTTAATGCCCGCGGCCTCTTCTCCAAGGCCTATGCCAAGGGTGCGCGGACATATTATAGCGACCCCGCCGGCCATGTCCTGGCTTTTATGGCCGTCCATGAGGGCGAGATGGTCCTGACCTTCATCAATCGCACAGAACAGACGCAGAGCATAAACATCACGGAGCCAGCCTTGGGCACGGGAACGACATTGATAGACTACTACGCCATGCTCCGCAGCGGCGACCGTGGCGAAGCTAGTGACATCAGCGTGGGCGCGGGCGGCAGCTTCAGCGTGAGCGTCCCGGCCATGCATGATGGCGGCACCGTCATCTTAAGCGATGTCTTGATTCAAAGCCTGGATGTCGGCACGCAGGATAAAACACCCGTATATGGCGCGGCCGGCAGCGTGGGCTACAGCGTCGAGACATTGAATGTCGCGGACGGCAACTATCCCATCTCCGTTCAGCACCTCCCAGCCGGTGTGAGCCTGGCCAGCGCGACGCTCGACATCGTAGATAACACTGGTTATTTTTCCTTGAATGTCGCCGCAAACACCCCGGCGGGCACATATTCCAACCTGCGCCTGCTCCTGGGAGAGACAGACCCCATATCGGCCAGCTTCAGCCTGGTCATGGATAAGGCCCCGCCCGTAATCTCCTGGGATTTTGCCGACAATCTGACGGCGACGGTCGGAGAGACCCTGGCGGACGTGGCACTGCCGGCAGATAACGGCAGCGGCACCCCCGGCACATTCCACTGGACGGCGGGGGATGATACCCCGGTCGGGGCCGTCGGGGAACAGACGCACAACATCCGCTTCCAGCCCGCGGATGCGGACAACTACCTTGCGGCCCATAAAGATGTGACTATCACCGTGAGCGATACTGATGAACCCAATCCGCCCGATACTCCCGTGCTGGTGGGCTTGGAAATCATCCATGTGCCGCCGGACAAGGTCGTCGAACTGTCGCGGGGCGGCTCACAAAAGCTGGAGCTGGCCTACAGTTTCGAGCCGGACGGCAGCGCTGAAGAAGAAAATGCCCTGAAAAACGTCTACTGGACGACGAACAATGCCGACGTGGCGACAGTCGCGGCGGACGGCACCGTCACGGTGAAAGCGGATGCCCCGCTACAGGCCGTGGCCACCATCCGCGTCCGCTCTTTAATCGACAATGATCTGACCGACTTTATCTCCGTCCGCGTGGTTGGCCCCGATGTTATAGATCCACCCGAGCGGCCCATCCTCCTCACATCCGGGCCGGACGCAGGGCTAATCAAGCCCCATCCCGGCAACGACAGCGCCTATACCATCCTCGACGATTTGACGGACAACGATGGGCAGCGCAAATCCATCACACTCACCGCCACAGAGCCTGTGCGCGTGAGCACAAACGATAGAAATGTGGCGCGGGTGGGCATGGTAGGGAACGGCAATAACCAAGTTATCGATGTCATGTATCAGGGCAGCGGGACGGCAGTCCTGACCATCACCAGCAGGGCGGAGAAAAATAAATCCGTCCGTGTCAAGCTCACGATCCGCGACCGGATGCCCAAGCTATTGTCGGATAACCTCAGCTATTTTTCCTATAACGAAAGCGGCGTGGAGTTTGTCGCCCTGCCCAGCGATAATTTTAGCTTCACGGGGCTTAGGGTGGTGGATACACCGGCCCAATTTAGTGTGGAGCGGCAGGGAACGAGCGATACCTTCTTGCTAAAGACGACGGACAATTTCAAGCCGCCGCTGCCACACCAGCAAAGCAGGATCTACCCCGTCTCATTGCAAGCATACGACGCCGCCGGTGATGATGTCGGTATCCCCTTTAACCTGCGGGTGAACTACCGAATCGCCGCCGCCCCCAGCGCCCGGCTCAGCATGAAGGCAGCCCTCAACACCTTCTTCGCGACAAGCAGCCAGGCCCTGACCATCAGTGGTTCCAACCTGCCGCCAATCCAGGACATCGTGCTAAAAGGCGATCTGGCGGCGAATTTCGACACCAGGCCGGATGGGCTGCTATGGCTCATCGAGACCAAGGCCGAATTCGGGGCCCTGGACGACAAGGGCCGACCCAAGACCAGGGGTGACATAGACATCATCTACGACCTGGCCGACGGCGGCACGGCCACCCAGGAAGTAAAGAATTTCAATGTCCGTGTCGGCACGCAAAAGCCGAGGCTCACACTAAGCCCGGCCACGCAATGGGCGCTGACCACAGTGGACGAGCCGAAGGCGACCTTCTACGTGGCGGCCACGACGGGCATAAGCGTAGCCTCTGTCAGCAAGGCCGGAACAAACGTGGCGGCCAACAAGGTCATCCAAGACGAAATCAGCGCTGCCGGCAACGCCTTCACCGTCCTGCTGGACAAGGATGCCGCAGTCAACAATCGCGCCTATAAGCTGCGCCTGCAGCTCGTGCCCGTGGGGGCCAGGGCGGGCCAGGCCATACCCGTCTCGGTCACACTCAGGCCGACGGAAAACCCGGCCACAGCCCAGGCCAGCGTCAGCGTGACAGCCACAAAGGGCAACATAGACCTCATAAACCGCGAAAACAGCCACATAAGCTATGTGCCACGGCTGGCAAACTCCCCGGCCATGATAGCCTTGGACGGTGACGTGGTGAGTTTTGCTCCCACGGGTTCGGGCACGACCGCCTCGGAAAACTGGGACAGGGCAACGGAAAAACTGACTGTTGAGATGATGGACGGCAATGCCGTGGTCACGGCCAAGGAAGGGGCCACCTTTAGCAAGGGCGAGCGTTTTAGCGTGAAGCTGGCATTCACCATGGCCGACGGCAGCATATTGGAGAGCAACAATTTACGCATCCGCCCGGCAAACAGCAAGGTCAGACACAACATCCCCAGAATTAACCCACTCTTCCAAAGCCGCAGCGGCCCGGCTAACCCGCTCGTGATAGACTTGAGCCCGATTGCACCAACGGGGGCCCGGGTGGCCACGCTGGACTTTAAAGAAGAAAAGACCAACAAAGCCGGGCAGGTGACCAGATACGTGAACAACCCCAACGAGGCCTATTGGTACAGCTTCGATGAATATTCACAGACTTTGTATGTCTGGATTAAGGACAGCGCCCGGCTAAAGCCCGGCAACGCCCGGCTCACATTCTCTTTGACATATGAGGGCCAGGGAATGGAGAAAAACGGCCGTATACGGCCCGTGGATTTGCGGGTGCCGATTAGGATCTCGCGCTAGCAATACCCTAAAACCCCCGTCAGTGTATGCCGGGGGTTTTTTATTCTATCCATAATACCGGGCCGTCGCATCAAAAAGCGCTTTCAGGGAGCCGGCATTATCTGCTTCCTTGACCTGATTGGTGCGGCGGCTGACAAAATCACTGAGCTTCCGCATATACTCATCTTCCGTTATCAGGCCCTGCTCCACCATTTTCAGGCCCTTTTCCCAACTGGCACTCAGCGCCGGGTCCAGCAGGGGCTTGATGGAGCGCTCCACGATGTCAAAGACCATCTCGCCCAGCATACAGGGACTTATTATCTGGGTCTTTTTATTCAGGGCCAGATATTTTATCGTGATCAATTTTGTAAGAATGGCCGCCCGGGTCGCCGCCGTGCCGATGCCGCAGCTTTTTATCTGGGCCCTGAGTTCTTCATCCTCGATCAGCTGCCCGGCATTTTCCATTGCGAGGATGAGACTGCCCGAGTTATAGCGCTTGGGCGGCGTTGTTTCGCCGGCTTTTATGTTAAATGTGCAGGCACCGCTATTATAACCAGGCTTTAGTTTTGCCAGACTTTTTATCAGGTCCAGCTCCGTTTCCTGCGAGGCACTGGCCCGCTCCTGCGCCATGACTGCCAGATAACCCTCATCCGCCAGGGCCCTATAATTTGCCAAAAAGCTCTCGCCCTTACAGTCAAATGTCAGGGCCAGCTTTTCATATACGGCCGGCGGATAGAAAATGGCGAGGAAGCGGCGCACGATATGCTCATACACGGCAGCAGCCAGCGCGGACAGGCCACCCAGGGACGACAGTCCTTGGCCGGTGGGGATGATGGCGTAGTGGTCTCCTACCTTTGCATCATCAACATAACGTGTGTTATTTATTTTCTTGATAGCCGTGCCGGCTAAAATTTCCTCGGCTATGGCCCTGTATGCCGCTTGCGATGCCAGGCCGCGGACATTTTTTGCCACTTCCTTGGCAATGGCGCTGCTGAGGACGCGGGCGTCCGTGCGCGGGTAGCTTATCAGCTTCTTCTCATATAGTTCCTGGGCAATCCGCAGGCTTTCATCGGGACTTAATTTAAGCCTCTTGGCGCAGTCGTTTTGCAGCTCCGCCAGATTATAGAGCAGGGGGGCGGCCTTTTTTTCTTTTTTCTTTTCCATGGCCGTGAGGGTGAGGGTGGCGGGGGTGGAACTCCCCGTGGCTTCATCTTGCAAATACTTTATCAAAGCCTCGGCATCACGCCTGTCCTTAAAACCGTTATCCTTATACAGCAGGGGCGAATCATGATAGCGACTCTTATCATTCACCCGCCACTGGGCCTCCAGCTCGGCATCCCCAAATGGCCATGTTGCCATGATCCGGTAAAAAGACGTCGTCTTAAAATCGCGTATCTCACGCTCGCGCCGCACTACCATCCCCAGCACGCAGGTCATCACCCGCCCCACGGCCACCACGGCCTTATCCGTCTTTAGCTGGGCTTTTATCTGTCCGCTGTACTTTAGCGTCAAGGCGCGGGAAAAATTTATCCCCATCAGATAATCTTCTTTTGCCCTCAGATAGGCGGCGGCCGAGAGATTGTCATAGGCCGCCAAATCCTGCGCCTCGCGGACCCCGCGCCGTATCTCGTCCGCGGTTTGCGAGTCAATCCAGACCCGCCGCCGCTCTTTGTCCGGCCGCCCCGCCATCTGCTCCACCAGCCGATAGATATACTCGCCCTCGCGCCCGGAGTCGGTGCAGACATAAATCGTTTGGATGTCTTTTCGTTTTAAGAGCGCACTGACTATCTTATACTGTTTTTTTGCGCTGCTTATCACTTCGTATAGAAATTCTTCGGGAATAAAGGGGATGTGCGCCAGTGACCAGCGTTTATACTTGGCATCGTAGGCATCGGGATAGCACATCGTAATCAGATGCCCGATGCACCAAGTAAAGACCGCGCTATCGGATTCCAAATAACCATCGGCACTTTTGGCGCCCCCGCCGCCACTGTCGGTGCTGAGCACGTGGGCAAATTCACGGGCGACGCTGGGTTTTTCAGCGATATATAGGTTTTTTTTGCTCAAGTTCTTTTGCTCCCACTAGATGAATGTTTTTTCTCACCTTGGCTTCCAAGCTCAGGCGTTCGTCGAAATGACCGATGGAAAACAGATAGATGTGATCGGGTGAAATGTCGGCCTCCTTGGCGCAAAATAACAACCACTCATAATCGTCATAGGTCATCAACGGCTTTTCATTATTGCATTGGGCAATATATGTCTGCCCTTTGGGGCCACTGCCGACAATATCCAGCGCCTGGGTGTCAGGCTTATGGATAAACGCCATCTCCCCAATCTGCTCAGCCATCCATGCCATGCAGACTTTCTTGAAATAGGAGCTGACATAGCTTTTGAATGTCGGCGCTATGTGTTTTTTGTAGAACTCATTTGCGCTAATGCGGGCCAGGTCGCTATAATGCGGATAAAGATATTGAAAATGAAAATGGACAAAATGATTCACTATTTCATAACCGGCTGTTTTTTCAACCAGGCCCAGTTCCATTAGGTTTTTTAAGTATACCGAAATCTTGGCGCGGGAAAAGCCCGTATGTGCATGTATCTGTGCCAGTGTATGGCGGCCGGCGGCAATCGCCGCAAGAATGGTGGCATATATCCCCACTTCCCGCAGCTCAAGACCCAGGACACGCTCGCCGTGGCTGTGTAGATAGGCGGCCGGCGCCAAAATATTGCGGCAGATGTTTTGCTGGCTGGACAGCTTTTTATCAAAATGACACCACAGGCCGGGGTCACCGCCCAGGATTGCATAGCTCTCCAGGGCACCCGTAAAGCTATGGGCCCCATACTGCGCATAGAGCTCAAAAAAGCTCTGCTCCCCCACTGCCATAAAAGTCACGCCCAGCCCCGGCCGTGCCTGCACTTTTGCCATGAGGCCATGTTTGACCCAGCCCACATGCGATGAAACTAAGACCGCCGACACCTCTGACGAATCCGCATACTTATCGACCACGTCCGCCAGTGTTTCAATAAATTGGGGGCTGCTCTTTTCGATATAGTGATATTCGTCCAAAATCAGGATTTGCTTGCCACTGGATTCCTCAAATACCGCGGCAAGGATCTCTTCCCAACCAGGATATGCCGGCAGCTTACGTGCAAAGAGCAGCTCGTTTTTTAGCTGGTAGAGTTGTTCTCTTTCAGAAGCCGGGCGGGCGCGATAATAATGACAAACTCCATTTAGCATAAACGCACTGAGAATCGCCTGTATGGCCGCCGTGCTTTCGCCATGGAGGACGACTATCCGGCCCTCTGCTTGCTCCAAATATGTTTTTAGGTCCGTATGCATGTTTACAACCCTGGTTTAGATGTAACAAAGCACATGTTGCTCTACTTCTTCGGGAGCCATCGGAGAGTTTAGATAGTAGCCTTGTACGGCATCGCAGCCAATGGACTCCAGATACTCAAACTGCTCCTTTGACTCAACCCCTTCGGCTATTGTCTCAAAACCCATTTTTTTAACCATGTTGATGATGGACTCGGTGATGAGGCGCGTGTTTTCATTTGTCAGCACGCCCTCGACAAAGCTTTTGTCTATTTTTAAGGTCGTGATTGGCAGACCATGCAGATACGACAAGGACGAGTAGCCAGTGCCAAAGTCATCCAGCGAAATACGAATGCCATGTTCCCTAAGAATCCCAAACTTTTCTATCACTTCCTGAAACTCACTGATTAAGATGCTCTCGGTGAGCTCCAGCTCTATCTCATCGCAGCGCACACCGTATTTATTTATGACCTCAATCAGATTATTGATGAAATCCGTCTGGGCGTACTGTATCGCCGACACGTTGACCGACAAAATCATCGGATAATCGTATTCCTTGCGCCATTCGGCAAAGATGCGGATACTCTCATCCATGACCCAGGCGCCAATCGGGATGATGGTGCCATTTTTTTCAGCCAGGGGAATGAACTTCATCGGGCTAATCATGTTCCCGTCGTCGTCGCGCCAGCGAATCAGGGCCTCAAAGCCGCGCAGCTTCGTTCCCTCCATGAGGTACTGCGGCTGGAAATGGAGGCTAAAGTTTTGGTTGAAGGCGGCCTCCTTTAACTTGGTTTCCATCGTCACATTTTGCAAGAATTCTTGCAAAATCTGGGCATCAAAGTATTTTATCGTATTGTGGCCCATGCTCCTGGCCTTGCACATGACCACCTCGGCGCAGTTTATCAAATCCAGGGTAGTGAGCGCCGAATCAGGATAATGGGCGACGCCGATACTGGCGGATATGGTAACTTCTTGCTGGTTTGATAAATAAAAGGGCCATTTTAGCCTGTCATATATGGCCGCCGAAAGCGCCTCAACGCTACGCTGCCCCACCGGGTCATAGACCCCGATGCAATAGGAGGCGACGCTAAAATGCGATACTAGCACGTCATCGCACTTAAACTCGCCCAAAAAACGGCCTGTCATCTGCACCACTTCATCACCCATCGACATTCCCATAGAGTCATTTAGCTGACGAAAATCGTCTATATTGATGAATAGAACCGCGATTTTTTTCTTGGCCGCCTCGGCCCTGCGGACAAACTCGCCCAACAAGCGCACAAAATGATTGCGGTTATAAAGCCCCGTCATCAAATCATGGTAGGCCATGTAGCGCAGCTCATCGCTTACGCTTTTTAGTTTGCTGATGTCGGAAAAGCGCAGGATTTTGTCGGTGGCCACGCCATCATCGTCGTAGATGACCGTGGCACTGCATTCCACCCATGTCACGCCATCGCGCATCTTAAAAACAGCACTGTCTCCCCTTCGCCCCGTTTTTTCCAAATAGATGATTTCCCGCAAGGCGATGGCATGTTCGACTTCGATATAATCAAATATTCCCATCAAATCTTTGGCTTCACATAATTCGAGGCCAAAAAAACAGCTCCAATTACCGACGGTACGGATGCTGCCCTCCAGCAGATTTTGGTACACATAGGCACTGTCCGATGTATCGCAAATCAGGCGGTACATTTTCTCGGATTGGGCGATTTTCTCGCATTGGTTTTTATAATAGGAGATGTCGTTTGTGTTTATTTGATCGTTCATGGATTGTCCCTGCGGCACGCCGGGTCGTCGTGCCCTACATATACCCCTGTGCTTTTAATAGCTCGGCCGTGAGTACGCCACCGCCGGCTGCGCCCCTTATCGTATTATGCGACAGGCCCACAAACTTATAGTCAAAGAGATGGTCCGGGCGAATGCGGCCGACACTGATGCCCATGCCATCCGCGTAGTCCACATCCAAGCCCACCTGGGGGCGGTTTTCATCCGCCAGGTAGCGGATGAAGGGTTTGGGTGCGCTGGGCAGGTTCAGTTTCTGCGGCGCGCCTTCAAACGCTTGTATTTTAGCAATTAGTTGCTCCACGCTTACTTTTTTGGCAAAGCTTACGTGAACAGCGGCGGTATGGCCATCCAGCAAGGGCACGCGCAGGCATTGGCAGCTGATGACCGGCTCCTTTGCGTCCACAATCTGACCGTCCGCAATGCTGCCGAATATCTTTAGCGGCTCCAGCTCGCTCTTTTTTTCCTCGCCGCCGATGTAGGGTATCAAGTTCCCCACCATTTCCGGCCAGTCGGCGAAGGTCTTGCTCGCCCCGGAGATGGCCTGATAGGTGCAGGCCACAACCGTTTTGGGTCCAAACTCTTTCCAGGCAGCCAGCATCGGCACATAGCTTTGGATCGAGCAGTTGGGCTTTACGACGATAAAACCGCGCTGGGTATTCAGGCGGCGTTTTTGGTAGGCGGTGACCTCCAGATGTTCGGGATTTATCTCCGGGATAAGCATCGGCACGTCCGCTGTATGGCGGTGGGCGGAATTATTGGAGACAACGGGGGTCTCAGCCCGGGCGTATTCTTCCTCTATGCGTTTGATTTCCTCTTTGCTCATTTCCACGGCGGAAAAGACAAAATCCACGTCAGCTACTACCTTGCGGACGTCGCTCACGTCGAGGACGGTTATGTTTTTCACGTTCTCCGGCATGGGCGTGGGCATTTTCCAGCGCCCCTTGGTCGCCTCTTCGTAGCTCATGCCCGCCGAACGCGGCGAGGCGGCAATGGTGGTCACCCGAAACCAGGGGTGATTTTCCAACAGGGAAACGAAGCGCTGACCGACCATGCCGGTCCCGCCGAGGATGCCGACCTTTAGTTTGTTGTTCATACTTTTCCCTCTTAGTCTGGCAGACATAGTGTTTGTTAAATGTACATTTAAGGTTAGCATAATTTGCCGGGGATATCAAGTACTTTTTCGCCAGACCGCCGCAAGGCGGCCAAAGGCAGCCAAGAGAGGGTTCGAGAACGCATCACTGCAACAGCCGCTCATAACTAAAACCAACCGAAGCCCGGCGCAGCAAAATCAGACCCAGGGCGGTACATAGGAAGGCGACGCCCAGCAGTATCCATATGCTGAGCATGAACAGGCCGGAGAATTGCCCGGCGGCTAACAGGATGATGGGCAGCACCAAAAAGACGCTGCGCTGCTGGGATTCTTCCATGGATTTTGCCTTCGCCGAACCGCGCACAATCAAGGTGATCGCGACCAGCGACAGGGCGGGGGAAACCAGCAGGAGCAGAACTATCCAGCTACCACTGGGCTTAAGCAGTGAGCCTAAGAGGAACCAGCTCTCCGTTTGGACGACCATCTGCATCGCCGCAAAGGACAGCAGCGAGACGCATTGGCTGACCACCACGGCCGACAGTATCTTCGCGCCAAAGATTTGCTTAAGGCTTAAGGGGCAGTAGAGCAGGGTTTCCAGCGTCCGCTTTTCTTTTTCCCCCACGAAGGAGCTGGCCGCCATGACCGTGGACGACATAATGGGGATGATGAGGAAGAAAATCGGTATGATGTTATCCAGCATGAACGTGGCTATGGATTTTCGCATGTCCGGTCCACTTTGCGCCGCGGCGGGCAACATGGTCAACAGTTGTATAAAATCATCGGAATCCATCGGAATCAGGCCCGCCATCAGTATCAGAATGGTCGGCAGGATAATCGTCATGAACAGCGGCACAATCAGCAAGGTGGCCACCAGATTCTTATTGGTCGTGATGCTGCGGATGTCTTTTTTCAGTAAAGTAATTTGCATTCCATTCATTTTTTTGTCTCCGCCAGCAGGGCTAAATATATTTCCTCCAGTGACAGTCTGCGGGCCGTAACACTGTAGATGCTGCCGTTTTCGTCCACTATGCGCCGGACAATATGCGGTATCTCTGCCTCCGAATCCACCTGCATTTCATATTCATTTTCCCCGACCTGTTTCGCCGGCATCGCTTCCGGGAGTCTGTCCGCCGTGATACTGAGGGTCAAACCGGGGAAAATCCGCGCCCTCAGTGTTTCTATGTTCCCCACCGCCAGTAAGCTGCCCTCGTTTATCAAGCCATACGACGTGCATATCTCCTGGGCGTAGCGCAGTTGATGGGTACATAGAAAGACCGTCGTGCCTTCATTTTGCGCCAGGCTCTTTATCAGATTATTGACATAGAGCACGCTTTCCGGGTCCAGGCCGGAGGTAGGCTCGTCCAGAAACAGCAGTTTCGGCCTATGCATCAGGGTCCTTGCCAGGCTCAGGCGCTGCCTCATGCCGGTGGAGTATGCGTCCAGCTTGCGCTCCTTCGCCTCCGACAGCTCCAGCTTATTAAGCAGTTCCTCGGCGCGCTCAGTGGCCTTTTCGGCACTAAGGCCAAAGAGTTTGCCATAAAAGATCAGATTCTTTAGGCCCGTCATATAGCCGTACATTTGGGCGTGTTCGGTCAAGACGCCGGAAAAGCCATGGATCTTTGTCGGCTCCAAGGCCGGATTCAGGCTAAAGACCCGGCATGAGCCGCCACTAGGTGCCAGCATGCCATTAAGCAGCTTCACCACCGTGGTTTTGCCCGCCCCATTGGGGCCCAGGAAGCCGAAGATTTCCCCGGCTTCCAAGGAAAAGCTACTGTTTATAACCGCCTTTTTCCCGCCGGGATATGTTTTTGATAATTCTATCGCTTCTATGGCTTTCATTTTATGCTCTACTTTTCTCTTTTTCGTTTCTTCACCGCCTCGCTCAGCAAAAACTCTATCTGGCCATTGAGCGAACGAAAGTCATCCTGTGCCCAGGCAGACAGCTCCTCCCACAGCTTGGGGGATAAGCGCAGCGGTACTTGCTTTTTCGTGTTTTCTTGTTTTTCATCATTCATGGCAAACCCACGGCTTCCGTGTTCATTGACCAACTCGGTCAATTACATCGCCGGCATCATCAATACATGGCTAATACAGCGACCCACTATTCACGATCGGCTGGGCATCGCGGTTGCCGCAGAGCACCACCAGCAGGTTAGATACCATCGCCGCCTTGCGTTCCTCGTCCAGATTGACGATATTGGAATCACCCAGGCGTGACAGGGCCATTTCCACCATGCCGACCGCGCCGTCCACGATCATCTGCCGGGCATCTACCACCGCCGAGGCTTGCTGTCTTTGCAACATGGCGGCGGCGATTTCCGGGGCATAGGACAGGTTGGTGATGCGGGCTTCGCTGATCTCCAGGCCGGCGATACCGACCTTTTCCTGGATCTCATCACGCAGACGGGCGGCTATCTCGTCGCTGGAGCCGCGCAGGGATTTTTCGTCGCTTTGATCCGCACCGGTGCTACCGGCAATGTCGTAGGGGTAGAGGCGGACGATGTTACGCAGGGCGGCGTCGCATTGGATGGAGAGAAATTCCTTGTAATTATCGACGTTAAAGACGGCCTGGG
>Ga0099364_10005607_pt1 | contig 18561 bp, 13 predicted proteins | sample TergutTh196P3_FD_73070 | JGI IMG/M metagenome (GOLD analysis project Ga0099364, IMG submission 73070) | Microcerotermes parvus P3 segment gut microbial communities from Pointe-Noire, Republic of the Congo - Th196 P3 | ecosystem: Host-associated > Arthropoda: Insects > Digestive system > Gut ...
AAAAACAGCCCAATTCTTCCAAAAGATGTGCATCTTCTACAAGTTTATGAGCTTCGCTTTCTTCGCGGGCACGCACTGCATATGTCCCGAACTTATTGATAGACTGGGGGGTCAAGCCAAGATGCCCCATGATCGGGATGCCGGCGCTTAAAATCCTTGCCACAGAATCCTTAATCTCTACCCCGCCCTCGATCTTAATACAATCGGCGTGTGTCTCTTTCATCACACGAATAGCCGAACAGAGCGCTTCTTTCGAGTTACCCTGATAGGTGCCGAAGGGCAGGTCTACTACCACTAATGCGCGTTTGACGGCTTTCATCACCGACTTGCCATGGTAAATCATCTGATCAAGCGTAATAGGTAATGTCGTCATATTCCCCGCTATTACATTCGAAGCCGAATCGCCTACCAGAATCACATCCATTCCTGCCTTATCAATTATCTTTGCCATAGAATATTCGTAGGCGGTCAACATGGAAATCTTCTCTCCACGTTGCTTCATTTCTATCAATCGATGAGTCGTAACCTTACGATTATCATCCGTTAATGCTGCTGACATACTGTTTTTTTCTAAATTTGAACGCGCAAAGATAACCTATTTTTCGTAATTTACACGATATGTCTTTGCAGAAATTTTTTTAACGGTCCTATTGCCTGCGCCGATAAATCCCAATGTTGCGTATTTTTAAAATCACGATTAGGGTCTTTTATTTTTTCTTTTTCAGAATTACTATCTCCGTGTAAAACCTCCATATAGGCGTAAATCTTGCTCTTTTTTGCAGGAATTGTCAAGGGAGTCTTTGTACAAGTAGTTTTTGTTGTCAAACATTCTTCAAAATTTTCCCAGCAACAAAATATTGTTGCGTTTTGAGGATTAATAATTCCCTCTAATAAATTCTCTAATTCCCCGTTTTCTTCATTGTTAGGGAAAAGAAAAAGTTCAAAAGTCAGTCCGTGCCTTGTTTTCCAATCTTCAATTTCTCTTTTTCTTACGGCAAATCCCCCTTCATTTTCGGGGGAATCCGCGTCAAAAACAACGAGATTTAAAATGTTGTTTGAGGTATTTTCTTTCATTTTTTCACGGAAAGTATCGCCTCCTTTGCCATCTATTTTCGCCCAACCACCTGTGGTAGTCAGGTAGTCTGACTTAATAATTTTTCCTTTTTTATCTTTTAGGGCTTTCAAATCATCATTGATCAAGACTTCAATGTAATCGTGCAGAAATTTTAAATCTGCATCGCCTTCAACAAAAATATGGAACTTTTTCATTAGCGTATCTCCATTAAATTTTCAAGCGCCAAGTCTAAGCCATCGAATGAGCGGGCATACGATTGGAAACCGTCTTTTAATGTATGAACGATTGAAAATACTTTGACGCTATTTTGCAAATCAGTATAATCGCTTTGTCTCAATACATTTGTCAAAGATTGAAGCATCTCCCAACTATGAGTAGTTATAAACAACTGAATATTAGCCGATTTTGTTAGTTTAAATAGTGTTTGCCACATTAATTCCTGCGATTTGAAGTGAAGGCCATTTTCTATTTCGTCAATCAGACAAATAAGATTTTGCTCATGGTTCGATGCTATTGTAGTAGCAATATTGAGAAAATGCCTTATCCCGTTGCCAAACAATTGCAAAGGTATGCGTTCAGAGACGCCCTCCATGTCAAGGTATATATCATTTTGCAAGACATATATTCCTTTGATTTTTTCGTCAAATTTGCTTAACAATTCATTTATGATAGGCTCTTTCTTAACTATAAACAACATTTTCAACCGGTCGGGAAAACCGGCATCTACATTTTCAGACGATAAAAATGTAGATGCAATATTTCCTTTGTAAAAAGAACTTGAAGGTAATTTAAAAGTAACATCCGTATCAAATAAAAGCGGGGTTTCAATTTTTTTTTTCGGTTCGTGTTGATTTTTTATGGTGGAAATGTAGTTTAATCCTTCGAAATCAGGCGCTTTCGGTAATGATGATGTTAATAATGAGTTGTTCTGCTCAGAAGCTTTCATTATTTTCTTAACATTTACGACATTATTTTTTTCAAAAATAGGAGCTATTTCTAATTCTCTGCTTGCATTTTGAGAGAAACAACCGTTTATTTGCGGTTTATTTTGCGTATCAAGCTTATAAAAAATATATTTAAGGGCGTTTTTGTTTGGCGTAATTCTGCGTAATTGATTAATAGTCACCGCCAATAAAGGATTTGAAATACCGGTAAGTAAAAAGATAGATTCTAAAACAGAGGTTTTACCGCAGTTATTCTCGCCTAATAAGACATTAATCTTTGAAAAATCTTTCATCTCCAAATTGTCAAAACCCCGAAAGTTTCGGATACTCAATGATTCTAACTGTATCATATAAATAAGACTCTAAAAATTAGGGTACAAAATTACAAAATAATTTTCAAAACGGGATATATTATTTTTGATTTTTTTCAAAAATAATATACTTTTGCATCGAACTAATAATAAAACGGATGGGAATAAAAAAATGGTGGACGTTAATTTGCTGTATTTCATTATATTTGCAAACAGCTTGCAGTAGCGGATCGTTGACTGATTATGTTGACCCGCACATCGGTACGGCGCATTGCCGGTGGTTTCATTTTACGCCGGGTGCTGTTCCTTTCGGAATGGCTAAGGTAGCGCCTTCTACGAATGCCCATTACGGGAATCGTAGCGGTTGGGAGGCGGTAGGTTATGATACCCGTGACCGGTCTATCGAGGGATTCGCTAATTTCCATGAGTTTCAGGTAGGTGGAATCGTGTTGGCTCCTATGGTCGGTGAGCTTCAAACCGTACCCGGAGACACGGCTTTCAATCAAAAAGGGTATCGTTCACGTTTTGATAAAAAAGATGAATACGCGACGGCAGGTTATTATTCGGTATGGCTCAAAGATTACGACGTGAAAGCCGAACTGACTGCGACCCGACGGGTGGGATATCACAGGTACTCATTCCCGAAATCGTCTGCCTCGCATATCATTTTCGACATCGGCAACCGGCAGGGTGAAAGCGGGCCGGTCAAAGAAGCAAAGGTGGAATATACCGCCGACGGACGAATTGAAGGATATGTCATCACTATTCCCGCGTATGTCAGGTAGGACTATCGTATACCTCTATAACAAACGCTCGTTTGAATTTACAAACGGAAGCGGCAGGTTTGAGTTTCAATCACGTCCGTAAAACAGCGCTTCGTACCTGGAACGATTATTTAGGACGTATAAACGTGGAAGGCAAAAACCGCACGGACAAGGTGAAATTTTATACCGGGCTATACCACGCGCTGCTGGGACGGGGATTGGCCAGCGATGTGAATGGCGCCTATCCCACCAACGACGGCGGCGTGGGTCAGATCGAATGTGACACAAATGGAAGACCTAAACATCAACACTATAATACAGACGCCATCTGGGGCGCTTTCTGGAACCTGACCCAGTTATGGACATTGGCTTATCCCGAATATTTCTCCGACTGGATTCAAAGTCAGTTGCTTGTCTATAAAGACGCCGGCTGGTTGGGCGACGGTATAGCGTGCAGTAAGTATGTTTCGGGCGTAGGCACCAATTTTGTAAGTTTAGCGATAGCTGCCGCCTACAATTGTGGTATACGCGACTTTAATATACAACAAGCCTATGAAGCGGCGTTGAAGAATGAGGTCGAATGGGCAGGACGTGTCGAAGGCGCCGGGAAGATGGATGTGCGCCAATTTGTACAACGCGGATATTCTCCTTACATCGAGCGTGCACGACTAAACAAATCGGAAGGTGCAGACCTCGGATCGCAGTTCAGCGCTTCGCATACGCTCGAATATTCATTCAGCGCTTATGCAGTAGCCCAAATGGCTAAACAACTCGGTAAAGAAGCTGATTACAACCGGTTGATGCAGCTTTCCAATGGATGGAAAATACTATATGACCCTGAAACGGGATTTATCCGTCCCAAAGATGAAGAAGGCTTTTTCTTGGATAATTTCAACCCGTCGGAACCCTGGCGTGGATTTCAGGAAGGCAATGCCTGGCAATATACGTTTTATGTTCCTCACGACATACAAGGATTGCTCGACACGCTACGACGCGAGGAGTTTAATAACCGGTTAGAAAATATTTTTGCCGAATCCCAAAAAGAAGTCTTTGGCGGCATTGGAAATGGGTGGGAGGTAATTCAACCCATTTCCTTGGTAGGGACTTCGTCGAGGTTGTCCCATTCTATACCTACGCGGCGAAGGGCGTAACCGATTTCCTTGCGGTAGTCGCCGTAGCAGTTCATCCAGTGGAAACCGCACATTCGTTCAGCAAGCAGCTTGTCGGAACATGTATATTGAATATCCAATTGTGAGCGACATATCGGACGGAACGGGACGTTGACGATTTTTCCTTTCATGCCGATCCAGCGTTCGGAGTTGAAAGCAGGGCCTATGTGCGTTGTGACAGTTCCGAGTGGCGAGTTGACCCACGGAGCGGCGCCATAGTCCGATTCGAAATGAGTGACGATGCGGGCTGGGTCAAGTGTCTTGCCGTCCATCTTTCGCGGCGCTGTACAATGAGAGATTGTGATGATATTATCGTGCGGATAGGTCGGGTTGGCAAGAAAAACCGGTTTGCCTGTGATGTTACCCAATAATATGCCGCTCGGAATCACCACAAAGTCCGATTCACAAAACGCCAGGTAGCCGTCATCGTTCAGGGTAGACAGTGTCAGACAGGCAGTCGTCTTAGACCTTGGCATGATAGCGCCCATACACGAATTGACGGTGATCAGGTTCGTGTCGACTTTCTTCATTAACAACCGGAAAATATCGTCGAGCACAAAGCAACATTCTACAAAATCTACCGTCGTTTCTAATTTAGTGCCCGGTGTTTTGAGGTATTCTTCCGTCCGTTTCTTTGCAGTCGCCATTACCTGTTTGTTAGCTTTCGCTTCGTCAATCAGTTTACCCAATTCATTATAGTCGACATTATGGTATTCCAATTTCCAGATTTTTTTGACCAGTTCGGGTACAATTTCACCCGGTTGCGCCCATGCGCCGGCTCCGCCGATGGTGACGATCTTTGAACCAATCGTATTTTTCAATCCGCAGAGCGCGCGAAAACGCCAGTCTAACTCTTCGATCTTGTCTGTCACAATATCGGAGTGCCGGATACCCGGTATCACTGTTGCGTCGGTATGGTTACGGAGAAAACGTGGACTGATGATCTCATACTGTAGATAGACCGGCCCGCTTCGCCAACGTTGAAAGATGATGACATCTTTTCCGAAATCCTGCACGCCATTGATTTGGTATCCTGCTCCGTAGAGCAGGATGGTATCACATTTGGCAATGTCCGGGTTATCTTTCAGATCATTGATATTCGTAGTCGATGCAATATCAAGGAACTCAATGGGATAATCCGCTTTGGTTTTGAGGGCGATGAGTTCGGACTTAATCCGAGCGACTTCTTCCTGCGCTTCTTCTTTCGTATGAATTTCACCCCAGTTACGCCAGGAGGTTTGTTCTCTTCTTTGGGGAAGATCGTGAACAAGGATTGGTTTTACAATCAGACTTTTTCTCGGTTTTGGCGCTAAAACGGGTTCCTGATTAATGTCGGCAGCAAAGGCGTTGCTTTGCAACCCCGATAGGGTAAGCCCTCCCAACATCATACCACCCATAGCGACGAAATTGCGCCGCGAGATTTTCAATTCGTTGCCAGACAAAGGCTCATCGGAGCATTGCGGGCAACAGTGACAGTTGACATGATGTTTTGACATAACATCTTTATTTGGGCTGTTTTTTAAAAAATGCTTGCAGGGTTAGGGTAGCATAGCCAAAAATAAGACCAATAACACAATAAATAATCTCCGTGATAGCAGCATTTACGTAGGTAGCTTCCGGAACATAGCTCATAAAGGCAAAATATGCGCCTGCACCGATAAACATAGCGGGAATAAAGTTGAACCAGTTTGTATTTTCCAAGAAAATCAATGCGCAGGCAACTATTCCGACAGCTGCGGCCACACCAAAGAATCCAAGAAAGCCAAAAACGCCGGCCAAGTTAAAAATCAGTATGGACGCCCCGATTCCGATAGCGTAGCCAATTATCGATTTAACCCCGCCTTTGATATTACCGCCGGCTAAGAAGTAAACAGCCCATGCCTGAAAAGCTATCCAACAAAAACCGTTGTTGGGAAATGGTTTCATTAATGGACTCAATAGTTGATCAAGGATTTGAATAATAAATGCTAAAACAGCAACAATCAACGGTAAAACTAAAATTTTTTTAAGTGACATAAAATAGATGTTTTTAAGGTTTATAAAAAATTAAAATTAAAAATGCAAAGGTAAAAAAATAAATATGATAAAAACAAAAAAATCTTGAAAAAAATAAAGAAAATTTTTTTGAACAACACATAATCACCATTGGCTTAACAAGTTGAAGAATCCTTTTTTTCGTTCGGAATTGATCCCCCAATCAACGGGGACGCTTTGATAGCCGGCCTCAAAAGGCTCGTCCTTCATACGGTAGTCGAAATAGCCCCACGAAGCGCCTGCGCCGGTTGCTGCGATAAAGTTATTGATAGGCTTGTCGAAGTCAAAATGGTCGTCTTCATTGAACAGAATCGGTTTTGGGCTAAAACCTTCGATTTGCTTTGTTTTTCTTACCATCTCGACGATTCGCTCCGGATCGCTTACGCCATTGCCGTGAAGCAGAATAAAATCGGACACTTTAACCACCTCAACGCCCGGTATGACACCTCCCGCATAACTGGTTCCCACTAATAGCCGTCGTCCTTCAATTGTTATGTTTTTTGCAAAGTTGATGGCTTCATGCACCCTGTCAGCTTTTAAAATGGGGTGTACTTTGTATAAATCACATTCGTTATTGATCTCAATAAGTACATGGGTATATCCATTTCGGAGCACCCACTCGGCCGTATTACGTATGCCGTTCAAAATTGCCGCTTCATCCTCGATATTTTTTTCCTGTCCGAAATAATAGATGCCAAGAATAACGACCATACCCGATTCATCGGCTTTGTCGAGAATCGTAGTGAGCCGGTTCAAATATGCCGGCTTTAGATTTCCCTTTTCATCGAGTGCGCTGTTTTTCCATGGTTGTGCGCTGGAATATCCCTGGGGGCTTCCACCCTGCATGTTGATAGTAAAAGCCAACAATCCGTTTTTACGCCAAAGAGGTATGTTATCCGTAAATTCGCGTGTATTCCTTTCGGCATCCCACACTTTTGTATCCGGATAGACCCATTTGTACCGCGTACTATCTGTTTCATCATCAAATATCCCGTTCACCATGCGACTGTTAGGAAGAAGTCCTTCAATCGGGAAACCTCTCCATGTTTTACCTTTGAACGTGATAGCCCCGTTGATATAAAACGATTCGCCCTCAATCGTTACAAGTGTGTTTCGACTTGGAGGTGAAGCCAATACGTTAGCAATCGAAACAATTGTAAAAATTGAATAACTGAATAACTGAATAATTGAACGTTCCATAGTGTTAAAAATCAAAAAATGTGTCTTTTTACGAAGTGAAAAAATAACTGATTTTTTTCATTTAATATATAATTACTATTCAAGTTCAAGCATCACAACCGACTTTGAAGGTAACTGAACAGTTAACACTCCCCTATCGATTTTAGCGCCTTTAAAATCCTTCACCGTAACGGTATTTGGATTTTCAAACGTATTGTGATCGGTGATTTTTGCAGCCGTGAGCGCCTTTCCGGAAACTCTCTTTGCGGCAAATTTACCCAGATCACATTCCACTGATTGTTCCTTGTCTGGATCGATATTTACAAAAGATATATGCACCTTGCCGGAGGCGTCACGAGAGGCCGATACGCTTACGGCATCAATGCCTCTTCTGCCTCCCTGACCCGGAATGTTGCGAGCGCCCGGCATTTCTATCTTGTTGCCTGTAAAGTAAACCGGCAACATGGTTGCATCCTGATGAACCTGATACAGGTAAAACACCCAATAGGTGGGCGTTAGTATCATTTTCTCCTCCTGCGTAAGGATAACCGATTGTAACACATTAACAGTCTGCGCTATCTGCGCCATGGAAACGCGGTCGCAATGTTTGTTGAAAATATTCAGGTTGATGCCTGCAACTATCGCATCACGCATCGTACTCTGTTGATAGAGGAATCCGGGATTTGTCCCCGGTTCTACATTATACCACGCGCCCCATTCATCGACAACCAAGCCAATGCGTTTCGCGGGATCATATTTATCCATGACGGTCGAATGACGACTTACCAATTCATCCATGCGTAACGTATTGGCGATGGTGGTTAAGTATTCGGCTTCATCGAACTGGGTTGCCGAGCCTTTGTCGGCCCAGGTTCGCGGAACAGTATAATAATGTAGCGATAACCCGTTCATCCGGTTACCGACCTGCTTCATCTGTGTTTCCGTCCAGTGGTAATCGTCCGTATTAGCGCCTCCCGCTATTTTATAAAGTCGTGCGTCGCCATAATTACGGCAGTAGGTGGCATAACGGCGGTATTGGTCGGCGTAAAATTCGGCTGTCATATTCCCGCCACAGCCCCAGTTCTCGTTTCCAACGCCCCAGAACTTCACATTCCAGGGCTTGTCGCGGCCATGCTGCCGGCGCAGGTTGGCCATCGGGCTTTCTCCGTCAAAATTAATATATTCAATCCATTTCGACATCTCTTCCACACTGCCGCTACCCACATTTCCACAAATATAAGGCTCACATTCCAATTGCTCGCAAAGGTCTAAAAACTCATGTGTCCCGAAGCTGTTATCTTCAGTAACGCCTCCCCAGTGGGTATTAACCATTTTGGGCCGTTTGTCGCGCGGCCCTATTCCGTCCATCCAGTGGTATTCGTCGGCGAAACATCCGCCCGGCCAACGCAGGTTAGGAATCTTCATGTCTTTCAATGCTTTTACCACATCGTTACGGATGCCGCGCGTATTGGGAATAGGCGAATCCTCCCCTACCCAAAACCCGCCATAAATACAATGGCCTAAATGTTCGGAAAAATGACCGTAGATATGTTTGCTGATAACATGTTCACCTTGGTCGGCGTTTAAAATCATTTTATTCTGGGCGCTTATATTCAAGCATACACCCAGCGCTGCAATGGTAAAAAATCTAATAGTCATGTCGTTAAAAATTTTTGTATAAATAAAACTGTTTTTCAGGCGTCAAAGATATAATAAATATTTTTCGAATGCAACGTTTTACAAAAATTTCAGCGATTCAGATTACCTGGGAGTGCGGACGTCGCGTCAGCGTTATGACATGTGCGGACGGGACGTCCGCATTCCCAGAAAATCAATAAATTATCCTGATTCTTTTGTCGGAATTGGTTACGAAATTCCCGTTAATCAACAGTTTAGGAGGTTTCATTCCTTTTGGAACGGTGATAGTAGATGATACTAAATGACCGTATTCCCATTTTAGCGAAACCGTATAGCCGCCACGGGCTACCAATCCTTCGACGCTCCCTTCAGGCCATTGGGGTGGAAGGGCGGGAAGCAGGTGAATGTAGCCGTTGTGCGATTGCATCAACAGTTCGGCCATCACAGCCGTCGAGCCCATCATGCCGTCGACCATCAGATTATTCGACTGGCTCGACATCATGTTTTCGAAACCCGTGTCGCGTATCATCATATTGAACACCTTCATTGCTCTGTCGCCGTCGAAGAGTCGCGCCCAGCATCCGAAACGATGCGCCATCGACCAACTTCCACCTGCATGATACCATCGGTCGCGTATATAACCCTCACCCCGCATATCTAACGACACACGAGCGGCCCGGGCCAAAGCGGGAGTAGTCAGTGGGGATATGTCGGATGCAGGGTAAAGCGAATACAGGTGTGAGATGTGACGATGGTGATCGCGCGGGTTATCCACGTCCAATATCCATTCCTGCAACTGACCGTAACGACCTGTCAGTTGCGGTTGCATCTTCTTCAATGCCGCTTCGACCCTGCTCCGAAACTCCCGGTCAACTCCCAACGCCTGCGAGGCGGAGATGACGTTCTGAAACAAATCTTTTACGATCTGTATGTCCTGAAAGGCGGGCACAGTGTTCCACTTATTATCATCTTCCTCACCGTTGACTGTGGTGTATTTCACTGGAGCGCCTGTCGTCGGGTCGATTTCAATGCCATGTTCTGCCGAAGCTGAGGGAGCGATGATATAATAACCATTACAAAGCGTAAGGTTGGCAAGCCAGAACTGGGCTGCCTCTTTCATCACCGGATAAGCCCGCTGTCGCAGGTAGTCGACGTCGCGCGAATAGTCATACCGATCCCACAAATGGCGGCATAACCATGCAGCCGATGCGGGATAAAGCCCCCATTCCACTCCATAACCCGGCGCCACATGCCCCCATGGGTTGCTCGTCACGTGGCTCACCCATCCTTCCGTACCATAATATTCCTTTGCAGCCACCCTTCCGGGTGTTACTAACGCCTCAATCCATTGCAGGAACGATTCGTGGCTTTCGGGTATGTTGGTCGGTTCGCATGCCCAATACATCTCCTGTGTGCCGATATTGATCTGGAAACAGCCCTGCCAAGGCGCCGCCTCGAATGTGTTCCATGCTCCGGTCAGCGTTGAGGGCAATGTTCCTTCGCGCGATGAACTGATGATCATATAGCGTCCGAGGTTGAACCACAGAGCGTCTAACGATGAATCATCCGTCATGCCTTTTTGCCGCTGGGCTACACGTTCGTTTGTAGGAAGTGTCTCAAGTTGTGTATCGCCGACCAATTTTAGTTTTACCCGATCGTAAATCGATTTATAATCAGCCCGGTGTGCATCTTTTAATCGGTCATACCCTTTTGCAATAGCGGATTGCATCATTTTCCGCGTTTCAGCGACGGGATCGACGCCCTTGTAAAAAGGCGGTTCCATTTTGTATTCTGTGTCGACGGTGTAAAGGACCACTGCTTCATCGGCTTCGTCCACCATCATCTTATCCCAACTGTGCGAAACCGTTCCTCCCTTTGTAATAACGGTGATACGGATACAGTATTTCAGTCCGTTTTCAACAATAAATCCATACACGACCATTTGTCCGTCGCCTTCAAAAGCCATTGAATCAATCCGCTTGGTAATAGTCTGTGACAAAGTAAACGAAATCTTCCCCGGTTTATCGGCAGAGAATCTGAACGCGAACACATTATCGGGGTAATTGGCAAAATATTCCCTGTCGTACCTGACATCATTAACCATATAGCTAACAAAACCTTCGGAGTTGGCCACGTCAAGTCCCCGCAAATAATTCGAAGATGTGCCGCGCTCGTGCCTGAAGTCGAAAATCAGCGAACCTACATTGGAAAAATAACCGTAATCTTTCCAGTCGCCCATCAGGTATTTGAGCGACAGCGAATCGGCGGCTTCATATTCGCCTGCCGCCACTTTTTGACGAATCAATCCGATATACTCGCTACCACCGTGTTTTACGCCATAATTATAATCGTCCGAAACGTTCGGACCTCCGGCCCAAAAACTTTTTTCGGCAATATCGAACCTTTCGCAGGAGACGCCACCATAGAACGAAGCGCCCATATTACCGTTGCCAATATGCAACGCCTGTGTCTTCCAGTCCATGGCCGTATAGGTGAACCAAAGGGTTTGGTCGGGTGGAAGTTCACGTGCTACGGCTATCATGGAAACTGTGAATAGCAAAATAGAAAAAACATTTTTCATAATTAATTGATTATTATTTTCGTTATAGCTTGAGTCCATTCAATTTAAAGATAGAACGTACCGGCAGCAAAGATACAAAATAGTTTTCAGTTATGCTATAATTCCATATTTTCCTTCATCCACTCCGTTGGCGTTTTGCCGTGCACCTGCTTGAAGAATATGCAGAAGGCGCTCAAACTCTTAAAGCCACAAATTTCCGAGATGCTTCTCAACGACATATTACGGGTATGCGGGTTGAGCATCATATCCGTCGCTTTTTCTAAGCGAAAGGTGTTAATCAGTTGATAAAATGTGGTGTTCATATCCTGATTTATCATCTTCGAAAGATAGGTGCGGTTGGTTGTCAGCATGACGCATACCTTGTCGCTGTTGAGTTCGGGGTCGGTGAAAATCTTCTCTTTTTCGAGCAGCGAGAGCAAACGGTTTTTAAGGGCTTCACGCTTTTTCGACGGCTGTTCGGGAAGCCTGCCGTTCGCGGGATTCTCCAAAGCGATTGCTATGCCATGACCTCCCGAAGACAGTGGCGGGCTGTACAAATCCTTTTGACGAACTACCAAAACCGTTATAATTATTGGCTCTATGGGGAAGAAGAGCAAGCCGATTAACTGTCCGGCGCCTCCTTCCGCCATGGTAACGACCATCACCACAGCCCATTTGAACAACGTAATACCGATAGCCCACCACATCCAGCCTAAGGTACTCCCTTCGGTGTACGAAAAATTCAGTTTTAGGTCGAGTTTGTGTTGCCGCAACATGCCGGTTGCACGTATGGTCATCATAATCATCATGATGGCGGATACACTGGCGCCGACAAAAAGCAACCACAGTTGCGGCATATTGAGGCAGTGGCGCACCTCGGCGTAAGTAGCAAAAAGGGGTAGCGTACTATACAGGGCGTCGAAGGCAAAGTAGAGCGCCATCAGCACGACAGCCGGAAGGAAGGTCAATAGCAGGAAACGTACCCCGACGCTGCCCGGACGAAGCATACCGAAGACATATATAAACAGCATCGGGTAAAGCGTCAGTAGCATCAGGACATGAATGGGGTTCCACAGTATTTGCCCCGCTATATCCGAATGTGAGGTTTGCACAATATTGACCGCCGCAAGCAGGGCGCCTGCAAACCGGTACAGCAACATATAGGTTATCGGCGGCCTGAACCCCCTGACGGCAGCGATATAGATACCGCTCAACGCAAAAGAGCAAACGATAACGATACTGAACGTATAAACGAAGGGGTTATTTAGCACGATTTAAAAATTTATTTTCAGGACGCAAAAATAATGTTTTTATTGCTTTTTTTGAAAAAAAAACCAGTTTTTAACGCAGACGAAAAACAATTAACGCAGACGAAACTCTAATTCATCCAATGGCAGTAATTTTGTCGTTTCAAAATAACACAACCAAATGATTACAGGCAAGCAATTTTTAAAAGGCATGACGGCAGCAATAATCACCGTTAGTAGCATATCACAGGCGTATGCTCAACAAAATCAGACTGATTCCCTTGAAGCCCTGTTGCCGCAAAAGCAGGGCGAAGAAAGGCTGGACGCCTTGAAAACCCTCGCCGACCTGACCTTAAACATGCCGCAGGAAAAGCATTACGTAAAAATGTACCTCGAAGAAGCCCGCCGGCAGAAAAATATTGAAGCCGAAGGGTACGCCCTGAGTACGCTGACCTCGATTTATTACATGCAGTTCGACTCGGACAGCGTTTTTATTTTCGGTGAGGAAGCCGTCAGTTTTAATCGCAAATACAAACTGTACGACGATATGTTTTCCGCCATGTACAATATTATCAGACGCTATCAGTGGGAGGGACAGATGCTCACGGCGCTTCGCCGGGCAGAAGATGCCTACGCTGAAGCAAAAGAATTGCAGGATAATATCTCTATGGCGCTCGTATTGTCGGTCATGGGAAATATTTTTTATGGTATGGAGCAGTTTGAAGAAGCGATACCCTACTGGACTGAAAGTATCCGGTTGTTTGAACATGACCTGCCGACACGTTTGCCAATCATTTTCGGAACGTACAACTTTCTTGCCTATATGGGCAGGTATATGAATCAGCATCAGGAAACGCTGCGTTATGCCGACAGTATGCAGGTAGTGACAGACCGCCTTTATGCGGCAAATCCTGCTTATAATATACAGACGCACCGTTTCCGCACCGAGTACCACCGTGCGATAGCATACGCCGAACTGCGACAGCCCGAGCAGTCGCTTGAGGCTATACGGCGCGCAGAAGAGATTTACGAACCGCAATGGAAAGAAGCACAGCCATTTTCCGCCGTACAGTTAGATGCCATGTATGGCGCATACTGCCATGCCACGGGCGACTACAATAACGCGCTCGCACATTACGACCGCCTCTTGAAATATTATGAAAACGACCACATTGAAACCGGAATACATTTCACCAAAAAGTATATAGCGCGGGCTTACGCCACAAAGGGCGACTATCAAACAGCCAACGAAATCACCAGCCAAATCCTGCAACGAAAAGAAGAACTCAACAAAGAACGGTTTTACGCACAAACCAACGAACTGCGCACCATCTACGAATTAGACAAAGCCGAACTCGAAGCCGCACGCCGGCTGGAAACCATACGCCGACAGCGGTTGTACATTATCGGGGCATCGCTTGCCTGTCTGGCGCTTGCGGTCATCGTCGCATTGGTGGTATGGAACCGCCGCAGGATTGCCGAAAAGAACCGCGGGCTGTTCCTCCGGATAAAAGAGCAGGACGTGATATTAGAAGAACTGGAAGCCGAACGCAGGAAAAACCTCGTTTTTGCGGCTGCCGGACAAGTTAAAGCGTCCGAAAAAGACCCGCAAGAGGCACGGTTCCGCCAGTTGACGCTCTTGATGAACGAACGCCAACTATATGCCAACAGCGAAATCAGGCGAAAGGACGTAGCCCTGCTAACCGGAACCTCCGAAAACGACTTGAACGACTGTATCAGAAGCCATACCGGAATGAGTTTCATTGACTATATCAACCATTTGCGATTAGAGCATGCACGCCGGTTACTGTTTTCGGGCATCTCCGAAAAACTTACCGTCGAAGCCATTGCCCTGAATTCGGGGTTTAAGATAAGGGAAACCTTTCACCGCCTTTTTCGCGAAAAATACAGGCTCACCCCCAGCGAATATGCAAAAATAGCAAAAGAGCAGTCCGATTAGATTGTAGTTATCAGTGGACAGTTATCAGTTGTCAGAAGAGAAAAAAAACTGAACGTACCATAGCGTTAAAAATATATTAATGTGTCTTTTTACGAAGTGAAAAAAAACTGAAACTATTTCGTATCTTTGTAGCGTTTAATCAGAAAAGTTTCAAAGATTATGGCAACTATTACATTAGAATACAATCCAAACAATTCGTTGGCAAAGAGTATCATCCACTCTATTAAGACTGCCGGTGTCTTTCATGTTTCGGAAGAAAAATCACCTTACAATAAGGAGTTTGTGGAAGAAATTAAGGAAAGCCGCCAAAGTGAGGGCATCGTGATAGAGACAGCAGATTTATGGAAGTAGAATACAAAAAGAAAGCGCAGCAAGACCGCGAATATTGGAAAGAACAGGGAAACCTTACCATTCAGGATAGAATATCTAAACTGATTGAAGATATATGTAAACACCCGTTTACCGGTATCGGTAAGCCCGAACCATTGAAATACGAATTGACCGGACTTTGGAGCCGTCATATAACAAAAAAACACCGTATCATATACGAAGTACTCAACGGTAGAATCTCCATTATATCCATGAAAGGTCATTATTAATACAGTACTGTACAATTATCCCCATAAGCGTGTAAACCGAAAAAAGTGTTTATACGCTTTTTTATTTCTCCTCGCCCGTCTTTGCGAACGGCCTTTAGCCGCGAGCGGAGCGAAGTGGAATCCGGAAAAATAACCGCTGGCGCGGATTTGCAATCCGTGTCCTTGTTCCTATTCCTTTTCAAAAAAAACCATTTTTTTAACGCAAACGAAACAAAATTAACACAGACAAAACTCTAATTCATCCAATAGCAGTAAATTTGAGTTTTCTTAACAACCACCTGTCTAATTAGGGAAAATCATAAACAGCGCAAAAAAACACTGAAACATGAACATTGATAATCAGCATATTATGAAAAATGTCACAAACTTGATATAAAAATGTCACAAACTTCGCCGTGAAAAAAATTGGCGTATTTTCCTTTCAATCTACTTTTGAACACAAAAAACAGCAACTTTTATTTTTGAAGGTATGAGCGGAAATTTTGCACAATACATCGTCGCGACTGGTATAACCGTCGCCGTGATAGTTGTCGTCATTGTTTTGATAATCAGGTACAGGCGCAGGATAGCCGAAAAAAACCTTTCCATCTACAATCTGATAAATGAACAGTACAGGCTTGAAAAGAAGTTGGAAGAAGAACAGACAAAAAACAAATTATTAACCGACATAGTAAAATCGAAATAAACAATGATTACAGAAACGCAATTCGTTACACGAATGGGAGCAAGAACCGACATAAAACAGATGATTATTAATTAAATATACAAAACAGAAATGGACACAGTTTTTACCCAAAGCATCGGCGTAAACGACACGCCACAAACGCAACCGCGTAGAGACGCAATACATTGCGTCTCTACGGTGATTAACGCCTTTATTATGACACTGATTCTCGGCTTCATGCCGCTGTTCGTGCATCAGACGCAGGCTGAAAACCAGACCGTTACGCTTACCGGTAACGACCTCGCTAACAGACAGGCCGTCATCAACGCGCTGGGGCAGGCGGTGAGCGGTGATGTAATTACCATCACCGGCAACAGAACAAGCAGCGGCGTAATGCAGCCGGCGGAGAACTTTAATTTTACCATCCCCGCAGGCGTAACCGTGGACTGGCAGGCGACATTAAATATAAGCTGCTCCCGACCAATGGTAGAAGTTGACGGCAGCGGCGCGTTTAAGATGACAGGCGGCAGGATAGAAAACACAAACACAAGCGCCAGCGTCTACGACTCGCCCTACGCTTTCAACGTTCCCACCGGCAGCGTCGCCTTCACTTTCAGTGGCGGCGATGTGGTTACCGCGGAAGGCTATGCAATTTATGGGCGGATCGCTTCTTCGGGCAGCAGTATCACCGTCAGCGGCGGCACGATCAGTGCAGGCGGCGCATCCTCGGCGATTAATTTCTTTGGCAACGTTACCGTCAATAGCGGCACGGTGCAGAATACGGGTACCGCTCAAGCAATCTTTATGAACGGTTCGAACACCACCCTCGCGATCAACGGCGGCACGGTCGAGGCGTCAAGCGGCAGAGCAATAGCAACAACCAACGCAGGACCTACAAACATCAATGTTACGGTCAACGGCGGCACAGTTACAAGCCTGTCGTCCGGCTCTACCATCCTGCTTGCAACCCCAGGCGGCGAGGTCAATGTCGTGTCGGGTACAGTGAAGAATACAGTCGGCGGGGACGCTATCAGTGTGTCCGCAAATGGATGCACCGTCAGGGTACAGGGCGGGACGGTAAGCGCCACAGGCATCGGCGGCGGTCACGCAATCTACACCGTGAACTCAGTTACCATCGCGGTATCGGGCGGCACGGTCAGGGCGACGACAGCCGCGGCTATCCGCTTGATTGATAACACAAACACAGGCGCCGTCAACGTCAGCGGGGGGGTTGTGTTCTCTTACCGCACGATCGCTTACGGCGGCAATGCGTCAGGCTCGGTCATCGAAATGCTCATCGACACTCCGAACATAAGCGGCACGGGCATGATCGTCGGCTGGGATCGGACGACGGGGCAGACCGCCTACTACAAGGATATGGATACACATATCATCAAGTATCCCGCAGTCGGCACGACGGCGGTATGGGACGTCAGCGGCAGCAATCACGGCATCGCCTGCTCCAACGGCGGCTTCATTGACCTGCCTGTAACGGTAAACACGACGTCGCCGTTTATCACCATCACCACCCAGCCCGTGAATACAAACGTCAGGGAGGGCAGCATCACCTCGTCGGACGTCCTCATGGTGGCGGCAAACGTTACGCTGGGAGCGACGCTGTCTTATCAGTGGTATGAAAACACGTCGGCAAGCAACGTCGGCGGCACAAGCCTTGGCAGTACAAACGGCGCGAATACGGCGACCTTCACCATCCCCACAACACTTACGGCGGCACAATCACCCCTTTACTATTTCTGTGAAATAAACTCCTTGCCCGCGGCGGCGAATAATGCCGTGCGTACAACGGCGGCGACGGTGAAGGTATCAACAGGGCAGTATGTCGTCGTCAACAACGGCGCCAATTACACGATTACGGGCGGCACCCTCAACACGACCACGTCCTCAGTGAGTAATGTCCTCACCGCAATCAGGAGGGACGCCCAAGGCTACGACTGCGAGATACAGTTCGGCAGCGGCGGCGGCAACGTGCTCGACATCGGCAGCAGCACGATGGACTTTACCAACCCGGGCGCTCCTACTGCTCTGGATCCGATCTGGGGGCAAGTTACCCTTACGGGAAATATAACAAGCAATGGGGGTGGCGGAGTAATCACGGTGCGAAGCGGCGTTTCGGCAGACTGCACAGCCGACATTACAAGCACAAACACCGGCAGCAGTACAAGTTACGGCGCCGTGAACATCGCGGGGACGCTGGGCATCAACGGCGGCACGGTTTCAACGGTTTCACCGGGGAATTTCATCGCGGTATATGTTAACGGCGGCGGCACGGTGAACATCACAGGCGCCACCGTTACGAGCAGCCGGTCAGCCGTTTTCAACGATGGCAACGGCGTCGTTACGGCAACAAACTCGGCGATAAGTTCTTCGCTTAATTCGGGCGATGCAGCCGTTTACAA
>Ga0099364_10005608_pt1 | contig 18560 bp, 14 predicted proteins | sample TergutTh196P3_FD_73070 | JGI IMG/M metagenome (GOLD analysis project Ga0099364, IMG submission 73070) | Microcerotermes parvus P3 segment gut microbial communities from Pointe-Noire, Republic of the Congo - Th196 P3 | ecosystem: Host-associated > Arthropoda: Insects > Digestive system > Gut ...
TATTACAACAGGGGCAACAGGAGCCTGCAATTCGATAATATTATCCGGAGTCCCGGCAACATTTTCAATTATTGCCGCAGTTTCCGTAATCAAAGAAAGATTGCCGTCAAAAGTAAAACTATAAATATGCCCTGCCTTAAAGACTAAAGAACTTGAAAATGTTTTATAATCAGCGCCTACAAGCAACCGATAATTAGAAGCATCTCCGGAATTAACTGTATACTGCGCCCTTTCTCCGGAGTTCACCCGTGGGGAAGACGCATTATCAGGTAAAACTGAGGAATTTCCTTGGTACAGGTCAAACGAAAAAGAAGAATTATTCTGAATCAAAATAAAACTGCTGCTGGAAAGTAATTGATCCGGCGATGAAAGTGTTTCATCCAGTCTGGGTATGGAAATATTCGTTGTAGTGTCAGCGTCTATTCGTATAGCAGTTTGATCCCTGCCTGTTTCGGGTACGTAGCTGAACGAAAATCCGCTTATGTCGTTTAACCTTACAAGATATGAAAAATAAAAAGTTACTGAATCGCCAGGCAGCCATTTTATTTCTTCAGATTTTTCGTTTGCCGGTATTTCAGCGATTTTGTCTTCTTCATTTCTTTGGTAATTACTGTAGACTAAAACATTGGATATACCCTGGCTATTATCAAAAACAACAAACGAATTGTAGTCAATATCGTTAGAAGGTGGTTTAAATTGTCCGCCAAGTTCACAAGTTGTAAGGGTTAATAATATAAAAAAAATTGCTACTACTGACAGAATAATTTTCTTCAACATCTTTTTTACTCCTTTATTTAAACCGGTAACTAAAACCCACTGCTAACTTATTACTTGCCGTAGCAAAATCTGTTCGCAATGTGTAAGAAACATCTAACACATTCCATAAATTAACACCAACAACAAAATCCGCCGCATAAATTCTTCTGGATTGGGTGTAATCGTCCAAACGGTATTCGGTTATCATATAACCGCCGCCAGCGCCTGCATACCAGCCGCCCTTATTCGTAAAGGGTATGAAAAAATTGTAATGGATATACGGATACAGGGAATAATACTCTACTTCTTCGACACTGCTAATAAAACCTGCATCCAAGCCAAGTTCAAGAAATGAATAGCGCAGCGGCGCGATAGTTCCTCGTATTGTACCTATCACCCAAGGGTCGGCAAATGTTGTTCCGGCAGAAAATCCCAAACTCCAAAACTTAGCTGGGTCAGAGAATATAGCAGCACGGGACTGTTCACGATTGCGGACATTAATCCGTGTAGCAGCGCCCCCAGGATCGGTCAGGAGTAAAGCAAGCTCTCCCATTAACCTTATACCTTCATCTACAACCCGGTAATCCCGCGTACCTCCAACAATCTGGCGGCCATCCTCTACATTGAGTATTTGAGCGGTAAACATATTAACGCTTCCAAGTCGCCGCACCTCGGCAGCAAGCACATATTCAGCGTTGATCGCCTGTCCCATTGCTCTTGCTCCTTCTTCTGCGGTAAAACCCCGATGTTGAAATTCCAGTTCCTTTAATGCGTCCTGCATGGTTGCAGTTCGCGGCAATACTGCATAGTTTCCGGTATTGATAATTTCTATAGCAAGTATCTGAGCCAGTGTTTCTGCATCATGCACATCAACTCCATCAGCGGCAATTCGGAAAGGGGCAATAGCCAGCCTGGGCAAATGCGAAGTACTACGTCTGGAAGCTGTAATCATATTTCTGGATATTGCCGGTAAAAGATTTCGAATTTCTTCTATATTTCTATAAGTACTGTAATCTCCAGCCATTTGTTCAAAAGTTTCAACATTGACTATTGTGGCAATGACCAGATTACTGTTTCCAAGACGGCGTATATGACCGGAAATAACATAATCAGCATTAAGCAAACGGCCCAAACGGGCTATGGTATCCGAATTTGTGTAACCGGTCATTTGAAAATTCTGCTCGGCGATTAAAGCATCGACTGCGCTGGTACGAGGAACTATCTCAAAAGCATTTTGAATGTCGCTTTGGAAAGAAAGCAAGGTGGCAATAGTCTCGCCATCACCATCCGAACCACCGGTAAATGGCAAAATCCCTAACTTTGGCCTCGTTTGAGAAAAGCCAAAAACTGTACAACTTATAAATAACATTACTGCAAGCAGCATTTTTCGCATGATCATCCCTTTTTAATCAAGATATTTTTATAGAAAGAAACGCTTTCCTTTGCAAAAAAGATGAAAGACATAATTATGTGGAAAAATCAAAATATACATAATTATGTGTTTTGGTTATTTTATACTGTAATCAGGTATTCTTCAAGTAAAAAACGACATAATTATGATATTTTCAGCGTATGACCGATTTTTCAAAGAGATTACGTTCCGAAATTGAATATATTGGTCTCAATCAAAAGGAATTTGCCGCAAAAGCTGGTATAAAAAAACGGGCTTTGGATGCTTATTTGGGACCGCAACAATCCATGCCGCCTGCCGATATAGCTGTAAAAATGGCCTACGCTCTTGGCCTTTCCGTTGAATACTTGGTAACAGGCAAGGAATACAAGCAAACTGTAGATATATCCAAATACCTGCAATTCAAAGCCATACTGGACGATTTGGCAGTTCTGCCGGAAGAAACCCTGCGCCCCATAAAAGCAGTGATTAAGGCTTTTGCGGATGGGGAACGGCAGAAAAAATAAGCAAAATTATTTGGGTTATTCTTTAAAATAAGCAAAATACGTCATACCTTGATAAAAATATAAGCATCTGTTATCATGTGATTATGAAGAACAAAATAGAAAAAGAAGTTGTCCTAGGTCTTTCTTCCTCTGATGTTAGGGAGATAACGGAGCAAATTCTCCGGCGAAAAGATGAAAATCATCCTCATTCACGCAAGAAGAATAGCGGTTTTCTTGATATTTTGGAAAACGGTAAACCCAATATTAGCACATCACCAATTTTTATCAAGAAGGTGTCTCCTTAATCATGTCAAATACTCGAAATAAAAACCTAAAATATAATAGGATGCCCCAAGAAGATATTGAAAGATTAATAAAGCTTTTTGATAAATGGTTTCATTATTTTTTGGCACTTAAAGGATTTCCAAAAAATACAGAAGTTCATGTTTCATACTATTCTTTGATAGATGTAATTATTCGTGTAGACAAACGTAAGGCTTATTATCAATGCTTTCATGGTATGGAAATAAATGAATGTAAAGAAGCTGCCTTATACGCATACTGGATTCTTAAGCTAAGACCTTTCACTGTAACAGACATAAAATACAAGACAAGCGTTGATGCATGCACAATCAATGAAGCGTTTGTCATATTTTTGATTGGTTTTGTTTTAGAAGCCACAAAAAGGATTAAACGTACCCCAAATCTAAAGGAATCTTACAACAAGCTTTTGGATTATTCTTTCCGTTTCCGAAATTTTAGTATTGATTCCTTCGTTGTGTTAATAGAATCTATTGGAACTGAAACACTGGAAAGAGAATACCCCAGTCTTTATGCCTTTGCAGACAGTCAACGTCAGAAAAAATGATCCGGAAAAAATCCAACTGTATACAATGGCACGGAAAAAAGTCCTTTATCCTCGCCGTAAGGTTTAAGTGATGCACGAGCAGAATACTTGGGCGTATATTTTTCCCTGTATACAAAAAGGCTTTGCGACTTTGTATTAACAGACGATTTTACTTCCAATGGGATAATTTCATTTTTATACTGTAAAAGAAATCAACCTCGGCTTTGCCGGAATCGTTTACCCAGTAGAATACGGGCAAATTACCGCAGACCTTTAGTTCCTGAAGCACAAATTGTTCGGTTAACGCGCCCTTAAAATCCGCAAATACATCATTGCCGGGCATCGAAACTACCGATATATCAAGCTGGGCTTTTGCGGATGGGGAACGGCAGAAAAAATAAGCAAAATAATTTGGGTTATTCTTTAAAATAAGCAAAATATTTGAGTTATTCCTATAAATAAGCAAAATAATTTGGGTTATTCTTCAAATAAGCAAAATCATTTGGGTTATTCTTCAAAATAAGCAAAATTATTTGGGTTATTCTTTAAAATAAGCAAAATATTTGGGTTATTCCTATAAATAAGCAAAAATATTTGGGTCATTGTTTGTATTAAGCAAAATTATTTGGTATAATTAACCAAATAGGGGGCTTAATGCAAACAGAAGAACTGGCAAAATTAATAAAAAACGTCCAAACGCTAGGCTGCGAGACGCAGACAATAGAGATTAAGGCGGCGCGTAAGGGCTGCCCTGCGAAGCTGTACGGGACTTTGTCTGCGTTTTCCAATCAGAACGGCGGCGGAATAATCCTGTTTGGTATTAATGAAGAAAGTGGTTTTGAGATAGTCGGCGTCTATGATCCGCAAGATTTGCAGAAACGTGTCGCCGAGCAATGCAAACAGATGCACCCTGAAGTTCGCCCTCTTTTTACAGTTTGCAGGATAGAAGGAAAAAAAATTGTTTCAGCAGAAATCCCCGGTGTGGATATTTCCGAGCGGCCTGTCTACTATAGGGGCACAGGACGCGTAAAGGGTTCGTTTATCAGAGTGGGAGAAGCCGACGAACCGATGAGCGATTATGAGATTTACAGCTACGATGCTTACCGCCGGCGTGTCCATGACGATATTCGTATTGCAGAAACTACAAGCCTTTCACAGTTAAGACAAGACGAGGTAAACGAATATATCACAGCAGTAAAAAAAGAAAAGGAGCATACGTCAAGATTGTCCAATGAAAAAATTTCAAATCTTATGGGTATAATAAAAGATGATAAACCAACACTTGCCGGAGTCTTGTGCTTTCACGAATATCCACAAGCAGTGTTCCCTCAGCTTTGCGTTACAGCCGTTGTTGTCCCCGGATTTAAAATGGGAGATAAAGGAGAGGACGGGGAACGCTTTTCGGCTAACAAACGCATCGAAGGAACCATAAAAGAGATGGTCGACGAAACAATGCTTTTTATTACAAGGAATATGCGTGAAAAAACCATCATTGAAGCCGGACAGCGAAATGACAAAACCGAATATCCCATCGACGCAGTGCGCGAAGCTGTCATAAATGCGCTTATGCACCGTGATTACAGTATCCACACCGAAGGTACTCCTGTGCGCGTTTTGATGTTCAACGACAGACTTGAAATTATTAATGAGGGTGGCTTGTATGGGAAACTGACAATTGACAACCTTGGCAAAACCCATACCGACACCAGAAATCAAACTCTTTCAAACATTCTTGAAATACAAAAAGTAGCAGAAAACAGATACTCCGGCATCCCGACAATCCGTAGTGAAATGGCAGCCTGCGGACTTCCAGAACCGATTTTTGAAAGCAGCCGTGGAAGTTTTACTGTTACTCTAAAAAACGGCTTTAGTGGTCGTATGCCTGAAATTGTACCTACAGAAGAAAACAACCTTATTCATTTTTGCAAAACTCCGCGAAGCCGGGAAGAAATTTCGAACTTTCTTGGAAAAACACAGTACTATGCCATGAAAATTTTTGTTGGCCCTTTAGTCAACGCAGGAAAACTAAAAATGACGATTCCCGAAAGGCCCAAAAGCAGTAAGCAGAGGTATTTTAGCGTGATGTAAAAGCCTTTGCAGACAGTCAACGTCAGAAAAAATGATCCGGAAAAAATCCAACTGTATACAATGGTACGGAAAAGAGCCCTTTGTCTTCGCCGTAAGGTTTAAGCGATACACGGGCAGAATACTTGGGAGCATATTTTTCCCTGTATACAGAAAGGCTTTGCGACTTTGTATTAACAGACGATTTTACTTCCAATGGGATAATTTCATTTTTATACTGTAAAAGAAAATCAACCTCGGCTTTGCCGGAATCGTTTACCCAGTAGAATACAGGCAAATTACCGCAGGCCTTTAGTTCCTGAAGCACAAATTGTTCGGTTAACGCGCCCTTAAAATCCGCAAATACATCATTGCCGGGCATCGAAACTACCGATATATCAAGCTGGGCTTTTGCGGATAAAAGACCGACATCGTGCATATACAGTTTGAAATATTCTCGCTCTGCGTTACGCGAAAGGGGAATTTGCGGATTTGCAACCCTGTCCACTTTGTAAACCAAACCGGTATTTACCAGCCAGTGCATGGCATTTTCAAACTCGGCAGCGCGGGCGCCCGATTTAATTTCTTTGTAAATAAATTTTTTCTTTTCCCTGGCAAGATGGACAGGAATAGAATCCCACAACATATGAACCTTTGGTATATTTGTCGTATTTATATGTTTGGAAAAATCGTTCCTGTAGTTGTTTAGAATTTGTTCCTGAACATTGCGCACTTCGCGGTAGTCGCCTGTTTCGGCAAAGGCTTTAACGGCTTCTGGCATACCGCCGGTAAAAAGATACTCTTTAAGTTTTTCGGAAAGCAAATCGTGCGATGCACTACTCTGAGTTACATTCGGGTTTTCCCGCAAAGTTTCGGCAAGCAGGCTGCGCCCGGTTGCTTCCAGGAATTCGATAAATGTCATGGGATACAGAGTTAGCTCGTTCACCTGCCCTACAGGAAATTTTCCGGTTGCAATGCCTAAAAAACTTCCGGCTGCGGCGATATGGTATTGGGGTGCATTTTCGTTAAAATATTTAAGCGAATCTTTTGCCCGCTGACATTCCTGTATTTCATCAAAAATCAGCAAAGTATTTTCAGGGTCAATTTTATTGTCAAGATGGCCTTCAAGGCCTTTAATTATAACTTCTGGGGAAATATTGTCGGTAAAAAACCCGTGGATTTTTCGGTTGGTATCAAAGTTTAAATATACAGTTTGCTTGTATTCATTTTTACCAAATTCATTTAAAAGCCATGTCTTACCCACCTGGCGAGCGCCGTAAAGCACCAGCGGTTTGCGTTTGTCTGATATTTTCCATTTCAATAGGCTAGAATACAATAAACGGGTTAATGTTATCTTTGGTTCCATGTTATAAATATAGCAAATTCTTACACTTATTGCAACCAATAAATGTGATTTCTTACACTTATTGGCGCCAATAAGTGTGGTTTTTTACATTTATTGGCGCCAATAAATGCGATTTTTTACATTTATTGGCGGCAATAAGGGTAAGCCTCCGTAAAAATATCCACTCGAAAAAAACAATTTTATGGTTGCTAATTTTCCAAAAATGGTTTATTCTTACATGCTGGGAATTATTTTAAGGAGAAAAATATGAATTTCGTAATGGAGATGAAGGCCAAGGCCAAGGCCGCACCAAAAAGGCTTGTTTTGCCCGAAGGTACTGAGCCACGGGTTATTAAGGCGGCCAGGGTTCTGATGGACGAAAAAATAGCGGGGAGCATTACTCTGCTGGGTAAAATCGAGGATGTTCGGGAAATTGCCGAAACGGAAGGGGTGGATATCAACGATATTCATATCATTTCTCCGGAAACCGAACCGTGTCTGGAAAAATATGCGGAAACTTATTATGAGTTGCGTAAGCACAAGGGTATGACGCTGGAGCAGGCAAGGATAGATATTGCCGATACCCTGCGCTGGGGCACAATGATGGTAAATCTGGGCGATGCGGATGCCATGGTTGCGGGAGCGGAAAAACCAACGGGCGATGTGGTACGGGCTTGCCTTACCATCATCGGCACTGTACCCGGGTTAAAGACAGCTTCCTCTTGTTTTGTGATGACAGGTATGGAATCCCAATACGGAAAAAATGGAGCTATGATTTTCGCTGACTGCGCGATGGTACCCAATCCTACGGCTGAGCAGCTCGCGGACATTACCGAGAGCGCGGCGATATCGTGCAGGGAATTCCTGAATATAGAGCCTGTCGCGGCGCTGCTTTCCTTTTCTACAAGGGGTTCTGCAAAACATGATGATGTAACAAAAGTCCAGACCGCATTGGATGTTTTAAAAAGCAGAAACCCGGATTTTATTTTTGACGGCGAATTACAGGTAGATGCCGCCCTAGTACCTTCGGTTTTGGACAAAAAAGCCTTTGGGAGCCCTGTTAGAGGAAGGGTAAATGTTATGATTTTCCCGAATCTGGACGCGGGCAATATCGGTTACAAACTGGTCCAACGTTTGGGCAATGCCCAGGCTTACGGTCCCTTCTTGCAGGGTTTTGCCAAACCAATAAGCGATCTTTCCAGGGGCGCTTCTATAGACGATATTGTTACCACTTGCGCGGTAACATTATCACGGGCAAAGTAACCGGAGCAAGGACTACAATACTATGGTAATATTGAAGAAAATAGTTGCTAAATTAACATAGAGTAGTTTATAATTTTTATAACAAGATATTCCATTTAAGGAGGAAATATGGCGACTACCAAGAAAACTACAACTGCTAAAACTAAGCCTGCCGCAAAAAAACCAGCTGCAAAATCGGCAGTTGCAGCAAAGAAACCGGCTGCCACGGCAAAAAAGCCGGCAGTAAAAAAACCGGCTCCAAAGGCGGCTGCGGTTAAAAAACCTGCTGCGAAAAAGCCTGCGGTAAAGAAACCTGCTGCCGCACCAAAAAAACCGGCAGTAAAAAAACCGGCTCCAAAGGCGGCTGCGGTTAAAAAACCCGCTGCAAAGAAAGCTGCTGCGGTAAAAAAACCCGTTGCGAAAAAACCGGCAGTTCCGGCAAAGAAACCTGCCGCCGAGAAAAAGAAACCTGTCGTAAAGAAACCCGCAGTAAAAAAACCTTCGGTAACAACAGTAGAAGAAATTCTTGATCCCAAGGTTAAGTTCCGCAACCTGTTTGATGCTTTTTCTCAGGGAAAGCTTCCCTTCGCAAATGGCTACATTGTTTCTTCGTTTTTCAGTGAAAACACTGCCTATGCAGTCTACGAGATTGTATCCTATGCTGGCGTTAAGGAAATCTTCCTGACAGAAACCGGTCTCCAATTCATTACCGGCGGTAAAAAGCTGTTTGTTCTTGTTGAACATGATACATACGAGAAAAAATTCCAGGACCCGGTCAGCAGGATACAGGGTGAATCCATACCGAAACGTTTTGCCGAACTGGAAACCATCATCGCGAAAAATCAGACAAGGATAATGATAGCAAAAGAACCCAATGAGATTTTTGGTTCTTTTACCATTCTTAAACCTTCCAGCATCAATTTCTCGGTAATATTCTACGAACTGCCGGATGTTTATGCGTCCCTTGCTAACTTCTTCCAGGAATCGCTTAACAGACACAGAAAGATTCCTCAACCAGACGCTAAAAAAGCATCTCAATTAATTTCATCGATTGTAGAAAGATACATGGGCTTTCAGGGCGAGTTTATTTAAGGTTTAACTCTAATTAGAAAAAACCCAGCATCTAATAATTAGGTGCTGGGTTTTTTCATTTGAGGCTTTTTCAAAATTTCAGTTTTTGAAAAAGCACTCTTAGATTTAATTTTGTCTTAACTACCGGCGGTATTTTTTGCTGCCTCGGCTTTTTCAATCTCTACCTGGGCTATTGCCAACAAGGCAATCGGTACCGAGTACGGGGAACAGGATATGTAATTAAGACCGGCATCCATGCAGAAGCGGACGTTTGCGGGATTAGCGCCATGTTCACCGCACAGACCACAGACAAGATCCGGGCGTGTCATCCGTCCGCGATCTGTTGCTATGGTAATCAGTTCCATTACCCTCTTGTCCAATGTGCTGAAAGGATTGCCGTCTATAAGGTCGAACAGGGTATAGTCGGGCATAAAGGCCGTAAAGTCATCCCTGGAAATACCCAGCGTTGTCTGGGTCAGGTCATTGGTGCCAAAACTAAAAAAACGTCCGTACCTGGCTATTTCTCCGGCGCCCAAAGCCGCTGCGGGCAACTCTATCATTGTACCTATCTTGTAGTTGACTTCTTTCGCCTTTAGCTCTTTTCTTAGGGCCTCTTCGATATCCACAATACCTAAATAGCTGGAACCTTCAATCTTTTTGCCATAAGCGATAAGTTTTAGTTCCGAAACATTCATTATAATTGGAATCATTATTTCGGGGTGGACATCAATTTTTTCATCGCGCAATTTATAGGCGGCTTCAAAAATAGCCTTTACCTGCATTGCGTATATCTCTGGAAAAGATACGGCAATACGGCAGCCGCGGTGTCCCAGCATGGGATTAAATTCATGCAAGGCGTCTATGCGGGAAACAATTTCCGCCTTTGACGGCTTTGTTTTTTTTGTCTTGCCTGCATGCTCAATGTACGCTGCCATTTCATCATTGTTGTGGGGCATAAATTCATGAAGAGGAGAATCTAAAAGACGGATGGTTACTTCTTTACCCGCCATCACTTTCATGATGCTGTAAAAATCTTCCCTTTGCATAACCTGAAGTTTGTCAAGAATTTTTTTACGTTCTTTTGAATCATCGGACAGCAGCATATCCCGGAAAACATTGATCCGGTCTTCCTTAAAGAACATGTGTTCGGTGCGGCACAGACCTACACCTTCCGCGCCAAATTTTAACGAAAGGGTCGCTTCCCGCGGAGTGTCGGCATTACAGCGGACATGGAAACCTTTAAGGAACGTTTTTGAAAGTTTAATAAAATCCAATAATCCTGATTCTTCGGGATTGGGTTCGATTAAGTCCGCCACTCCCTTGTATACCGTAGATTCACCGTAGAACGGCACATTAATTGTGATGTAATCCCCTTCGGAAAAACTGAGTTCTCCCAAGCTTGCCTTGTTGCCCTTTATTTTTAACTGCGGCGAAACAAGGGATACTTTTCCGTATTGGCGCGCTACAACAGATGCGTGAGCAGAATAACCGCCTTCGGCTGTTAATACGCCGTTACTTACTTCGATAGCTTTAACATCTTCGGCAAAAGAAGAACTCAATACCAAAATACTGCGGCTGTCCTCTCCTTTCTGCGTAGCTGCCTTTTTTGCTCCCAAAAGCGCATCGGTACTGAAATAAACCCTTCCGATAGCGGCTCCCGGCGCACCGGCAATTCCGCCCTTCCATGACTTTAATCCCTTTACACTGGGCATATTAATCACAGGATGGAGAATTTCATTAAGCCTTATTGGATCAAGCGCCTTTACTACATAGGAGCCATCTACGATCTTGCGCTTTTCAAGATCAAGCAATAGCTTGATGTCCGCCTGGGTAGATTTTTGATCTACAGGCCTTTGTTCAATCAGCCAAAGTTTACCGTTCTCTACCGTAAAACGCACATGGCGGATTTCCTTGAATTTGTCTTCCAGCGTCCAGGCAATTTTCTCAAGCTGTTTCAGGTGTACGGGATCGATTTTATTGATCTCGTGTCCTTCTTCGCCCATTTCGTTAAACTTGCCCCTGAAAAATTTTCCATGGAGTTTTTTCTCGCCGGTAACAACATTACGGCTGTAAAAAGATCCGGAACATGAATCTTTGCCGTAATTACCGTATACCATGGGCTGAATCATTATTGCCGTGTCGTTGTCGTTTTGCTCATCCATATTAAGCATTCTGGAAATTTCATTAATGGTAATAATCAACTGGCTTTCGGCATCATCGAAAAAGCCCTTGGGGAAATATTTGGAATACTCATCCATGTATTCTATAGCGGACTTTCTCTTGGGCAGCGGCTTGTCATCTTCTTCACTATGATGTTCATTGGACGGTCCTTTTATACCCAGTATCCGTCTTAACAGTTTGATTTTTCCGGAAATTTCTTCCTTTTCCTTGGGTTTATTTTCCAGTTCCTTGATCCGTTCCTGGATCATCATCATACCGCTAATCATGAACAGAACTTCGTTGACGGCAAAATCCACGCCCACCCATTTTGCAAAACCTTCTATAGTGGATTTTACAAGTCCGTAATTGTGCAGTGCCGGATAATTTGTTATTGCCAGGTTAGAAGAAATAACAACTTTTAAAAGCATGGGGTTCTCGCTGTCCCCATATTTTTTGCCGGCTAATTTTTCGCATTTTCCCAATAGATCGATAACGTCTTTTTTTATTGCCTTGGGATCAATCCCCGAAGCAATTTCGGTATCAAGGATTATTCCGGGCAGAATAGGAAATGCCAATTCGGCAAATTCATTTGCTTGCCGTCCCCTGATACCTAATAGGTCAGCCTTATTCTTGGAAGAGATAACGGTATTTTGGCTGAAAAAATGTATTCTTGAGTCCATATATTTTCCTTGTTAAAACAATCTAAGCACGGTGTTTACCGGCCCTCGCAGGAATGCCTCAAATTGAGAACTGGCTCCCTGCGCCAGGTAACGCTGCAACTTTGCAACATCTTGAATATTATTACCGGCTATGGCAAACTCAATGGCAGTTCCATGTTTTACCTTGCCCCATTTAAATAATGAATTGATATCAAGAATTCTCTCGCCTTCATAATAGATGTAGACTTGCAGTTCAGGATGTTTTGCCCTATAGCTGGCAATAATCCGTTTCCATGCTTCCACATTTCCGTTATGAAACAGCTCATTCTGTACCACTACCGCATAACGCGGGGTCATTCTTGAAGGACCTCCGCTGGATTTCACTTGCGCTGCCGAGGCCTTTGCCGCAGGAGCAGCTTTTTTGTCGCCGGGTTTTGCCTTGGCTGCTGTCTTGGCTTTCACCGGTTTTTTTTCTTCGGGCTTTTTCGGTTTGGCAACTTTTTTTACGGTAAACTTTCCCTTTGTAAGCGCCGGAGGAACAGTTACTTTACCGCCTTCAAACAATTTAAGGGCAAGAGACGCCGCTTTTTCACAATTCTCATTGGCTGCCTGTCCCTGATAACCGGCATATATAACCAGCAACTCATATTTGCGAAGCTCGCCCAATTCCGCCAATTCTTCCGTAACTTTTGGATTCGCGACTAAAAGCCCAAGTTCGGGATGATAGTACGCGGCAACAAGATCAACTCCATTCCACTTTTCAAATTCCTTTGCAAGCTTGGCAAGATCGTCAACTGTTGTGGAAAGATTGGCCGAAGCTGTTCTGTATCCAAGTTTGTCAACAAGAAGCATCCTTAAAAGCAGGCCAATTTTGGCGCTTGTCATTTCCTCGTTTTCCAGTTTATAAAGAATATCACCAAGATTATCCGCCTCGGCGTGAGAGGCTATTTCTATTGTTTTTTTTATATGCCTAACCGCTGAGTTAAAACCAGAACGGGTAGATAGTACTTCTAAATTTACATTTTCTGCCATAAAAACTCCTTTATTTATGCAAAAAAACGCCCCCGAAGAATTCAGAGCAGATAAACTACACTGATTCGGGGGCGCTTTGGCATTTGCATTATCCTATATTAGATTTCTGCAAGCTGTGAACCACCGCGCGCGGGTTTCCTGGCTTTCGGTTTTGAATCTACAACACCTTTCTTCTTGGGAGGAGCAGCTATAGCTTTGGGCTTCGCTACTACTGAAGCAACGGCAGTTACAGGTTCTTCTTCTTCGGATGCTATAGCACCGAAAGACTGGTTAATGTCTTCGCGGACTGTTGACCTTCTGCGGCTGAATGACGCAAAAGCGGCATCCTGGAAGCCCTTGGATACGCCATGGAGGAATTCGTTAAGAACGTTCGCCATTGCGTCCAGCGTGACTTTTTTCCTCTTAATAGAGGTAATATCTACGTCCAGCAAGAGGCCGGGCTGCAGGTGGTACGGGTTGATCATGTAATCGAACCTGTAGTATTCCTTTTCGAGCCATGAAAGCCTTTCTTCCATTACACGCCTTTCGATCGGATACAGGAAGTCGTACATTCTCTTCATCCGGTCGCGCATTCTGATAATCTTGGTGCGAATCCGGTCTTTTTCGAAAATATACGTGCGGTTAGATTTTTCCACTTCGGTCTCGACCGCTTTAACAAAGGAAATTTCATCCCAAACCTTGGCAATGTCTTCGTAAAGAGGCTCGCCGGTTTTTTCTTTAATAAGTTTTCTGACTCTGTTTTTGTTTTTCTTTCCCAAATCTTCAAAATCAGTAATTTTAAAGAGGCCTTTTGAATCCTGGTAAATAACTTCCAGAACATCCCAAAGGTGCTGAATTTCGGTTTCAAAGCTCTTGAGCTGTACATCATAGGCCTTGCGGTCTTCGATAAGCTGCGCGTTATCGAAATAGCGCATTTTGACCGAATAGCGTTCATCCGGCAGATTGGCAATATCAGTATCTTCATATTCGCGGATGATAACTTCTCTTCCACTCTTGAGGTTTTCGATGTACTGATAGCCCATTTTGGAAGTATCAAGAATTGAAGTAATGGAGTTAATCGCTGTGTTGAAGCCGCGGTTACGGATATTTTCCATGTCGATAATTTTCTTGATATTTTCCCGGATATTAAGGGCGTCAAAGTTTTCAGGGTCAATTTCTGCCCTAAGGTCGGCGATCCGTTCCATGAGAATCTTGGCTATGTAGGAATAGCGCTTGGATTTGGCTTCTTCGACATTATCATCGGTAAAGCTGTCTACCTTGTTCAGTTTGGTAAAGATAATTTCGCTGTCCGAAAGTTCTTCCTGCCCCTGATCAATTCTTTCGTCTTTGACCTGTTCGATAATCTTGTCGATACTGTCGATGATGTGTTTCGCGATAAGGTCTTTTACGAGGAATTCAACGGTAACCTGATAATGGAAAATCGGGCTGATAAGTTCGGAATCCAGAATGTTGACGGAAAGCTTGACATCAGTGACGGTCTTTGGTTTTAACTGATTATCTTTAAACGCGCACTTTACAATTGAGTAAGCATTTTCGCCGCGGACAAAGGCGCCCGTATCGGTCTTCTGGCGGAGGATGCTGTTTGTATGAGTCTCAAGCTCATTGACGCCCCTCTGAATATGCCCCTGTAAATGTCCATACATATTAACCAGGGATTTCTCAACTTCACCGGTATTGAACTTGTCGGCGCCACCTACGGCGTCAAGCAAGTCGGCAATTTCTTTCGGTGTATACCGTGTCAGTACTTTGGTTTCTTCTTTGTCTACAAAGTTTCTGATTTTCTTTACCATCTCATCTTCAGTCGTTACCATATAACGGTTGAACATGTTCTGATAATTCTGGTTGAAGTAATTGTATAACTTCTCTTTTAGACCGCCCATTACATCAAGACGTTCAAGAACATCCTTTGGCAGCTTGGCTGTCAGGTGATGAATAACCTTATTGGTTTCTTCCTCCAACAACAAATTTACTTCAGCCTGCTGATCGCGATACTCCTGAGCTAATGAATTGCGCGAACCAACGGCACTGGGTTTCTCCGGATGAAATACATTCGGGGATTTGGGTAGATCAATCGTTCCCATAATTACTCTCCTTAATAAAATTTGGTAATTTTACAATCTTTATAGAAGAATAACATGGGATTGATCAGAATGTAAAGTCTTTTTTAGGGTTATTTATTAAACCTTTTAAGAAAACCTAGCCATCTTTTCAATTTTATGATATAATTTGATGTATGAATAAGACAGGCATAGCCATATTACTGGGTTTTATAGTTTTTTGCGGCCTTTCACCTTTGTACGGAGCGGAGCCTCCGCGATCCCCAATAGACATAAACCTGATAATTGACGGTTCAGCGGCTTTGGCGAACACAAAAGAAGAAATTACTGCCTGGGTTTTTAAACGCTTTGATCAAATGTTTGTAGAAGGGGACAGGGTAACTGTCTGGAATGCGGGGGGAACGGCAAGAATTGTATATAACAACAGGATAAACAACGAAGCAGACAGAGAGGCTTTCAGGAAAAGCATCCAGGATATTTCCGCAGCGGGAAGCAGCGCGGATCTTTCCGGCGCTTTAAGGGAAGCCGCCGCCCGTGAAAGCTCAGGGCTTTGTTATACCTTGCTAATCAGCGCGTCCCCTATGGCGCTTTCTTCCCTTCTTTCCGGCCCTCAGGCAAACTTACTGCGCTTTTCCAGAGTAGAAGAATTTTCAGGATGGCGCGCTTTGGTAATAGGTCTTAATCTTGACACAAGGGTAAGAAACGCCGCTGCTGAGTTCTTTGGCTCCTGAACCCATGAAACCGGAAAATGTTTGAAGATGTATTGTCATTCTTTGACAGGCACCAATCCTTTATTGTGACTACTCACGATTCCCCGGACGCAGATGCGGTTGGGTCAGAATTGGTAATGGCTTCTATTCTGAAAAAAACAGGAAAGGACTTTAAGATTATCAATGGCGATCCGATACCGGCATCTCTGGGGTTTATCGAAAACACATCAATACTGGAAAAATGGGACAATGAAAAACACTCTGCCCTGTTGGAAAATTCGGCGATGTTAATTCTGGATACTTCCGAAGAGTTTCATATCGGCTCCATGAGGAAGGTCATTAATAAGGTGAGGGAAACCTTCGTGTTCGATCACCACGAACCGAAACCTCGCTCAAGGCTTAGCGGCTTTATTGATCCCACGGCTGCTTCTACTGCGGAGATGGCAGTTGCACTTGCATGTCAACTGGGGATTGATCTTGATTCACAAACTGCGGCGGCAGCCTACGCGGCTATCGTCAGTGACTCTGGATTTTTTTCTTACCCAAAAACAAATATCAGAACTTTTAAAGCCGCTATGAGAACTCTTGAATGGGGAGCGAATCCAAATCAAATATACAAGGAGCTTGTGGAAAATTCTTCTTCGGCGGCTTTGCTCCTTCAAAAACAGGCGCTCTTGAATCTGGAATTTCATGCCGACAGAAAAATCGCGGTATTAACCCTGCGCAGGAATGATTTTGAGTCAACTGGCGCCGATTACGAAGATGCCGATCACATTGTAAATATTCCATTAAAATCCAAAGAGATCGAAGTTTCCCTGCTGCTCAAGGAAAAGTCGGCTGGGGAGGTTCGTTGTTCCCTGCGTTCCAAGGGTAAGGTAAATGTTTCAAAAATCGCCCAGGAATTTGGCGGGGGGGGCCATGTTACTGCCGCAGGGTTTAAATGTTCTTATAGTATGGAAGAAACAATAAAAAAACTGACAGCCGTTATAGAAGATCGGCTTAACGGGGTATAACAAAAATGAAAAAAGCGTATATTGGCTTTTCGATTGGCGTTTTTGCGGTCTGTGTTTTTCTTATTATTGTTCTGGCTACAGGTGTATGGAAGGATTTTCTGCATCAGGAAGAAGAAGAGTTGTTGGGGACGAGAATTGGCACTCCTCTGGGAATAAATACTGCCCCCGGGGCTTCCGCAGCGCAACTGCCGGCCAGGGATGAAAGTTTAAACACCAGGGTACCAATGGAAAACGGTGAATTTGTTATTGCCGTTTTAGATAGGGAGAGTTCTGAAGGTTTCTCGGAAGAACAGTATGTTGTCTATTTTTATATGTCCGATGCGGCGGGAACGATATACATTACCTGTATTAAATACGATGAATCAAGCGGAAGGCACAGACGGATGTGGAGCGACTCAACTGTAGCAACACGCCCTGAGACTGTATCTATCTTTATTCAGGATCTTATAGGCGACAGGAACAACTGTATTATCGTTACCGGAATGAATGGGCAAAACGAACATACAATGACAATTTTCAGGAATAGTCCGGGGCTAAGGGCGGATCAGCCTTATAGAAAAATAGCGGAATTACAGGTAGACGGTTCCATTATTATTCAGGAAGTAACGCGTTCCCTTGCATACCATCAGGGTATAACCACTGGGCAGAGTTTTAGTATTGCCGCCTACGGTCATGACAGTTCGTCAAATAATATTCTGGATCAGCTTGAAACGATCTATACTTTCAACTCATTAAGCGAACAGTACCAGCAGGCTAATGTTTCAAGAATACCGGGATCCCAGATAGAACAACGGCGGCTGAGAGAGTTATTAAGCGGTGTTCCCGGAGTATTTGAAAATTTTCTAAACGATCTTTGGTACTATGTAAGTCCACAGGGTACGATTGATACGAGGCAGTACATTTACTTTAACCCTGACGGCAGGGAAATTATTTTTTACGGCGATGAAACTCAACAGGTTTTCCGTTGGCAGAATTCTATGCCAACCCGTAATGGTCTGTATGTTACGTGCCAGAATCAGTCAATTAGTACTTTGCGGCGCGCTCTTTATATTGAGCTTGAATCCCTTGACAGTATAAGGCTGCGGGCTGTAGAAGATTTGCAATTTACAATAACGGTAAGCGCCACATGGGACGGCACTTACAGGCGGGCAAGAACCCGGATTAATACCGAAAGAGAATCGCCAATCAGGCCGGCAATTAATGCTGTCTACAACAGTTTGTGGGGTCGGCTCCAGTTTCACGACACTGGCTTCTATTCCCTTACAAGCGGCGGCAGCGCTGTATCAGGAAATGGCCGCTATGTTTTCTTTAAAGTTGATGATCATGACCTTTTGGAACTGCGTCCCGACAACGCAGGTGAGGGCACGGAAGGGCGTATGGTTTACAAAGTTGACCCTGCCGGCGATTCTGCGTTTGTTCTTATTCGTGTAAGGCTGGGTACTACTGGTGTCCAGGAAATGCTCGAAACGCCTGTAATGTTGACACCTGTTGAGTCGGATTAGGAACTGGGGGAGATGCTAGATTACTGAACTGTCTTAATTCTGCTGCCAGTTTTCCAGTCTGTCGGCGACTGTTTTTTCGAATTGTTGAAAGTCGCCCAGAAGGGTCTGGAATAGGTGTTCTACGGAAACATTGCCCTGGCTTGTATATGTGATATTTCGGGTTGTAAATAGATCGGGTGTATCGACATTTAATGCCTGGGCTATTC